>JACCDP011491260.1_pt1 | contig 48373 bp, 47 predicted proteins | sample 7445841 | NCBI WGS metagenome assembly JACCDP01 (sample SAMN15323441, study PRJNA562643) | freshwater metagenome | isolation source: river surface water | place: USA:Blue River Watershed | collected 2017-08-17
GATTTATAAAGCCTGGCAACGACCTACTCTTCCGTGCCTTAAGACAAAGTACCATTGGCGCTAAAGGGCTTAACTGCCGAGTTCGGAATGGGATCGGGTGTTACTCCTTTGCAATAATCACCAGGCGGGAACCTATATATAAGTTTATAAATTAAATGCAATAACTATTTAGGTGATTTATTAATAATAGTTATAAAAATTTATAAAAAAAAATAATGAAATTTACAATTATAATAAATACTAAAAATCAAAATGAAACTTTGGAGAGAGCGATAAACTCATGCTTACAACAAACATATTATAACCTTGAAATCATTGTATCAGACTTAAATATTAAAAAAGATTTAACTATAAAAAATAAATTCAACAAAAATAAAAAAATAACTTTTTTAGATTTAAAAGAAAAATTTTTAAAACCAACTCAAAATCAATTATACGCAATAAAGAAAGCATTAGATATTTCTAGAGGTAAATATATATTGCTATTAGATGGTGATGATTACTTCGATAAAAAAAAGATTGCATATTTAAATTACCAAATAAATAAAGAAAAAAAAAATTTTTTAATGGATACTCCAATAATTTTTTATGAGTCTAATAATAAAGAAATAAAAAAAATTAAAATAAAAAAATATAAAAATTATTTTTTTTACAATTTTTTTATAAATAATTGGCCAAGTATTTCTTGCACAAGTGGAATAACAATAAAAAAAGAAATATTAAACAATTTTTTTAAAAAAACAAATCCTTTTAAGTGGAAACATCTAGCAATTGATATTCAATTAGCAATTTTTTATTTATTAAATAATAAGATTTTTTATTTAAAAAATAATTTAACATTTAAGAGTGTAAATAAAAATAATTTAGATAAAAAATATTCAAACTTTTTAAATAAAAATTATTGGATTAGAAGGTATGAACAGCATAACTTTTATTATTCATTTAAAAAAAATGCAAAATATTTCAAAGGATTTGATTATTATCTGACAAAGATTTTTTTTTTAATTGTAAATATTAAAAATAAAAATCAAATTGTTATCAAAAAAAAAATTGATTAACTTTAAAACTTTTAAAATGCAAACAAATCTAAAAAATGAAATCTGAAAAATTTATTAATATTTTAACAACTATAATATTATCATTAATACCATTATCTTTTTTAATTAGCATATCATTTACAGAATTTTTAATTGCACTCATAATATTTATTTTTTTACTTATATCATTTAAAAAAAAAAATAAATTACTGAAAAGTAAAGAGTTCAAGTTATTGTTAATTATTTGGATATATTTACTTTTCAACTGGCTAATATTTAACCATCAAGAATATACTTTAAGATCAATTTTTTTTATCAGATATATATTACTCGTATTTGCAATTATTTTCTTTTTGCAAAACAATAAATATCTAAAAGTAATATTAAATATTTGGTTCTTGACTATTTTATTTATTTGTTTTGACGTTTGGTTTGAATTTATTAATGGAAGCAATATAATTAATATAAAATCACCGGATCCGACTCGTATTAGTAGTTTTTTCAGAGATGAATTAGTTGTTGGTACATGGATTTATAGCTTTGTATTTTCAGTTTTATTTTATTTAAACGAAAATAAAACAAAAAAATATTTATTTTATTCTATTATAATTTTTATTATTTTATCTTCAATATTCTTATCCGGGGAAAGATCTATTTTTATAAAAACTATTTTAATTGCAATTATATTATTTATTCTTTTTTATAAAAAAATTATTCATTCTAAAACATCAAAAATATTTTATATAATAGTTCCAATTGCGTTGTTTGTTATATATTTAAATTACAATAATTTAGGTGTAAGATACAAAGGACAAATTTTAGATCCAATAAAAAAAGAAGGTCTTATTAAATATTATAAAGGCAGTCTGCACGGCGCACATGCGGATGCTGCAATTAAAATTTTTATCGACAATCCTGCATTTGGTATTGGTATTAAGAATTTTAGGTATGAATGTAAAAAAGATAAATATTTTAATGCTGAATATGAAAAATCTTTAGAAAGATGTAGCACACATCCGCATCAAGTAGTTTTAGAGACTCTATCCGAACTTGGCTTAGTAGGTTTTTTAATTATATATTCAATAATCTTTTATATAATTTATGAAAATTTTAGACACTTTATAAAAAAGTTAAATTTAACTCACGGATGGACGATTTTATTTACAACAATGTCGCTTGTTCCTTTATTACCAACTGGAAGTTTTTTTTTAAATTTTAACTCAATTCTTTTCTGGTTAAATTTTGGAATAATGATTTTATTTAAAAACAAAAGCATTAATAAATATAACAAAATTTAAAATTATAAATAATATTTTCTAATAAACTACTAATTTTTTTTATAAAGAAATAAATATAATACCAAGTAAACAAATATATTAATGAAAATTAAAATTGTTAAATATTTTGTGTGATAAAAGAATTCAGCGCCAAAAAAAAAAATACTTAGATTATAGAAATTTATTAGATTTGCTGAAAGTGTGTTTGCTAAAAATTTATTATTAATATTTTTTTTTAAATTTATAAAAATTAATTGATGCAAATGCTTGCTATCAGGAATTGATGGATTGATTTTAAAAAATAATTTTCTAATAATTGAAAATAAATTCTCAAAAGCTGGGTACCATAATAATAAAGCAATAAAGATTGGTGATATTAATATATTGTTATTTGTAATATTAATTAAAAAAATTCCCACAATAAAACTTATTAAAAAAGAACCTGAATCGCCCAAATAAATCTTAGAAAAAAAATTATAAAAATAAATTATTAACAAAGCCAATAATAAATATGAATAACTGATTGTGTCTATAGTTATAAGATTTTTTGATTGGATGTAAAAAATAATTGAAATTATTAGTAAATAATAACCACAGCATAAAGTATTTAGTCCATCAATAAAATTTGAACCATTTATTAATATTAAAAAACAAAATAGAGTAAAAAAAATATTTATTAATTCTGTTTTTAATAAGTAATCTAAATAAGGAATTTTTGTTACAATGACTCTTAAATCCGATGTATAAAAAATCGTAAAAAAAATTACTAACAACTGTAGTAAAAATTTACTTAATGGTTTTTTTAACAAAAAAATATCAGAAAAAAAACCAATAAAAAAAATTAAAATAAAAGAAATTTTTAATAAAAAACTCGAAGGCAAATAAAATAAAGTAACAACTAATATTAAAACACCGCCAATTAAAGGTACTGCTTTGTCTGAAGTTAATAATTTATGTGGTAATATCTTTTGGTCAACCAAAACTAAATTCTTCTTAAAAATAAAAGATAAAAATTGACAAAAAAATAAAAAAATAAAAAAAAATAAAGTTAAATCTTTAATCATTTATTTTTTTATTTAAGAATAGACTCTTTCTGTGCTATCAATAAATCTGATTCGAGCATTTCTTTGATTAAATCTTTTAATTTATATTTTGGTTTAAATTTTAATTTTTTAATAGCTTTTGAAGAATCTCCTCTTAAATAATCAACTTCTAAAGGTCTAAAATAATTCTTATCTATCTTGATAATAATAGATTTTTTATTATTAATAAAAGTATAGCCATATTCCTTTAAATTTTTACCTCTCCAGTAAATTTTTATATTTAAAAATTTACAACACTGATTAACAAAATCTTTAACACTACAGATTGCGCCTGTGGCAATAACGTAATCATCGGCCTTTTTTTGTTGCATAATTTTCCATTGCATTTCAACATAATCTTTAGCGTGCCCCCAATCCCTTACAGCATAAATGTTGCCTAAATATAAAGTTTTTTCTAGACCATAAATCCATCTTGTTAAAAATCTTGTAATTTTTCTAGTTACAAAAGTTTCACCTCTTCTAGGGCTCTCATGATTAAATAAAATTCCATTACAAGCAAATAATTTGTATGAATCTCTATAAATCTTTGTAATTTGATGAGCAAACAATTTGGAGACACCGTATGGAGATTTTGGATTAAAAATTGACTTTTCATTAAAAATTTTTTCTTTATTTACTTCTCCAAATAACTCAGAGCTTCCAGCTTGATAAAATTTAGTCATATTTAAATTTAAAAAACGCAACGCCTCTAGAATTCTTAGAGCTCCTAATCCTGTAACTTGAGCTGTATATTCTGGATTTTCAAAAGAAACACCAACATGACTTTGGGCTCCGAGATTATAAACTTCATCTGGTCTTATAGAGGCTATGATTTTAAATATACTGTTTGAATCTGTTAAATCTCCATAATGTAAAAAGAAATTTGTTTTATAATGCGGATCTATATATATATGATCTACTCTTTGTGTATTAAAAGATGAAGATTTTCTTTTAACACCATGAACGATGTACTTTTTCTTTAACAAGAATTCAGCTAAATAAGATCCATCCTGTCCTGTTATACCTGTAATTAAAGCAACTTTTTTCATTAAAAAAATATTCTAAAATTCTTTTTTAAAGCATTAAATGAGAGTATGCAAACACTTATACATGATTTAAAAAAATTTTGCTTCTCATAAAAAAAATATATATTAAAAGCATCTTTTAATTTTTGTAATACATCACTAGACAATGAATTAGGACTTAATCTCCAGGCTGATAAAACTTTTTTAAAATGATCTAATCTAATATTTTTTTTAGATAAAGTTAGCCATAATAAATAATCTTCTTTTGTTTTGAGATTAGTAAAATTATTATTAAGTAACAGCAATCTCTTTACAATAACCGTGGATAAGCCAATGTCGCATGACTTAAGTAAATCTTTATAAAGAAGATTTTTCTTTGCTTGAACAGAATATATATAATTCCCATTTTTATCTATAACGTCATAGGATGAGTACAAAAAATCAATTTTTTTTTTTTTTATATAATTTATTTGTTCTTCTAATTTTGTTCGGTACCAAATATCATCGCAATCAAGGAAGGCTATAAATTGTCCTTTAGAATAAACAATTCCTTTATTTCTGGACAGGCCAACTCCTAAATTTTTTTTATTAATAATAATCTTGGTAACTTTATTATTAATAACTGACTTAATATATTTTAAATCAGATGCATCATTGTCATCAAATATTAATATAATTTCATAATTCTTATAGGTTTGATTAATTACAGAATTATAAGAGTCTAAAAAATAATTTCTTTTTTTAAAAAAAGGCATTATTACGCTAATTTTAAAATTATTCATGAAATTACAAAAAAGATTTTACAATTTTAAAATAACTTTCACAATTATTACGGAAATTAAATTTATTTATATTTGAATTTGAAAAATTATTAGTTTTATTAACTTTGAAATAATAGTTCAAAATTAACTGTGATAACTTTTTATAATTTCCAACTTTAAATAAAGAACCAAATCTGTAATCTTTCAATATTTCTTTGGGTCCCGTAGGGCAGTCTGAGCTAATTATATATTTCTTAAAGTGCGCAGCCTCCAACAAAACATTTGGGAGACCTTCAAATTTAGATGATAAAATAAATACATCGCTCTTTTTTAAATAAGGATAAGGATTTTTTTTATAACCTAAATATTTTACGATTTTATTTAAGTTATTTTTTTTTGTGTAATTTTTAAGATTTGAAAATTCTTTCCCTTTGCCAATAATTAATAACCTTAATTTAATTTTTTCTTTAATCAAATTTATAGCTTTTAAAATAGTATAATGATCTTTTTGATCGCTTAATCTTGCTATGTTAATTAAATTTAAAGTATTAGATTTATAAAAATTAAAATTTATTTTCTTTTTTGATTTATTAAAAATTATATTTGCATCTAAAGGATTGTAAATTAGATGTGAATTAATATTCATTTCTTTATCCATTTCTCTTTTAAAAAAAGCACTATTAACGATAATTTTATCTGCTCTTTTATAAAAATATTTAATTATATTTTTTTTAAAAAAATTCTTATTCCACCCTGATGGCGATGTATTCGATCTAACAATAATTTTAATACTAAAAAATTTTGAAAAAATAAGAGAATAAATATTAGCCTGAAAAGATAATATTATTATTTTTTTTTTTTTTAAAACGAAATGAACAAATAACAAGTAAATACATAATAAAATTTTGAGTCTTTTAGACTTAATATTTAAAAAATTAAATTTTGGACAAATATAATTAACTTTTTTATCAAAAAAGTTTTTTTTATTTTTATTTGAAGTTATTAAGTTAACCTTAATATTCTTTTTTGAAATATAATTAGTTATATTAAATAAATTTTTTTCTACTCCGCCGTCCTCGATAGACGGCATAAAAATAACTAGTTCTTTTTTTGTATGAATCATAGAATATTATTATTTAATCTATTATAATTTTCTTTATTTAATAATAACTTTTGTATAGAACACAATCAAATCGCGGGGTGGAGCAGTCTGGTAGCTCGTCAGGCTCATAACCTGAAGGTCCTTGGTTCAAATCCAAGCCCCGCAACCAATATCAAAAAAAACTTTTAAGATATTTTAAATATAAAGGTAAACAATTTATTTCATGAAATCGACCAAGATATCTTCTTGCATATTTAGTTTTTTTTAAAGCAATGTCATAATTTTCTATGGCGAATATCATTTTTTCTAATAGTTTTTTAGAATCTTTTACGGGCACCAAAAAACCACCCTTTCCATTTAGTAATATCTCTGAAGGTCCAGACCTGCAATATGTTCCAATTGCAGGAACATTATAATTAATAGAATCTATAAAAACATTTCCAAGCCCCTCATATAAAGAAGGTAAAATAAATAGCTTGGAATTAAGAAATAATTTTTTTGTGTTATATTGCCACCCTAATATTTTTACATTCTTTGAAATATTTAATTCATGAATTAATTTTATTAGGATTTTTTTTTCATTGCCGTCGCCTGCTATAATTAATTTATAAGTTGGATATAATTTCAAAAATTCATTAAAGGTTAAAATAAGTTCCTTAAAATTTTTTTGTTTACATAACCTTCCAACGGATAATAAGATATTTTTTTTATTAACTGGAGATAAATTCGATATCTCCTTTAAATATGGATTATATATATGTTTAACTTTATTTTTATTAAATAAAAAGTATTTCAATGAACTCTTAGAGCCCTTAGAATTAGTTAATATTCCATCAGCTAAATTATATATTACAAATCTAAGACAAAAAACTAAAAAACTAAAAAATTTATTCTCAGCATATATAACTGATGAAATTGGATCTTCTGAATTTCTTGCTATCACTTTAAAATTTTTTATCCTGCATATCAATATTGAAAGCATGCTACTCTGAAGAGAAAAAATAATAGTATTATTTTTATTTTTTGTTTTTAATAATTTTAATAACTCATGCATTGCTGAAAAACCTCTTAAAACTCTGCTTGAAAATACAAAAGATTTTAATTCCTTGAAAGTATGTATTTTGAAAAAAGTCGATTCCTTTTTTTTTTTATAAAAATTCTTATTTGTTATCAAATCAATTTGTATTTTTTTTTTAATAAAATAATCAATTAAGTTATTTAAATTAACTGTAACACCACCTCTTTCCATCGATGGATAAAAAAAAATAATATTTTTTAACGACATTTGATAAACTCTGAATTTAGTTTGATAAAATTTTTATGAATAAAAACAAAGTTAGATAAATAAAATAAATTAAAAACAGGATGATCGGCATTTACTATTTTTAAACCAGAGTCATAAGGTAATATCTGAAAAACATTATAATTTGGTAAAAATTTTGAGATAAAATTTAAACTATGGTTTGAGAAAATATTATAGCTATTAGTCTCTATTTGTATAAAATTTGGTTGAAATTTATCGATTGTCTTCTTTGCTCCTTCCAGAACATTATATTCATTTCCTTCAACATCAATTTTTATAAAATCTAAACTGTTATTTAAAAAAAAATTTTTATTTTGATAATAAAATTGATCAAGTGAAATAATATCAGTTACAATTTTTTTTGGTTTATCATTATTAAAAAAGGTAACTTTAGTGTAATTTTTATTATATGTGGCTAATTGAGAATATTTATTATTATAAAATAATTTAGATTTTGAGCTATTTTTTCCTAATCCATAATTATAAGGAAAAAATCTACCTTTATTTTTATTGGAAATATCTTTTAATATTTTAAAAGCTTCTGGCAAAGGTTCAAAGGCTACAACTTTAGTATTTGTATACTGTAATAAAATTTTTGAAAAATTACCAACATTAGCACCAACATCAATTGAAAGTTTTGGATTAAATTTTGATAATAATTTTATAAACGACAACTCGCCTGTCTCATAAAACGATCCGTAATTTGAGTAGCCTTTAGCCTTTATTGTCAAATTAAAAAAGACATTATTTAAATCTTGAAGATATTTTTTGCTAAATAAAAATGAATAAAATCTCGAAATTAATAAATAGAAATTATAAAATATTTTTTTCATTTATTATTTGCTCTATTTAAGAATTTTATCAAATGAAAGAAAATGATAAAGTTTAGTGTATTTTCTAGATTCATTTTTTGCTTTAAAGATCTTGCGCTTATAAGCAATTTTGTTTGTGTCGCCAATTATTCTTAAAAAACTTAATTTAAAATCATTTATATTATTTTTTTCATAGATGTATCCCCTTTCTTCATTATTAAGAAATTCTTTTGGGCCACTAGAACAATTGCTACTAAGAATTGCTTTATTGCACGCTGCCGACTCTATAAGAACAAAACCGGGATCCTCCCACAAAGATGATAAAATAAAAAAAGAAGATTTTTTAAAATATTTATACACGTTTTCCTGATAACCAAGTAAGTAAATATTATTTTTTAAATTATAAGAATTAATTAAATTACTTAATTTAATATAATCTTCACCATCGCCTAATATTAACAGCTTGTATTTAGTTAAAAAAATATCGATATTTTTTAAACTCTCAATTAAAAAAAGAAAGTTTTTTTGCTTCGTTAATCTGCCAATTGAAATAATGTATTTAAAATTTTCATCAAAATTAAAATCTACGCTATCTTTTTTTTTTAAATTAATTTGATTTATATCTATTATTGGATCTCTTAATAGATATAATTTTTTTTCTGAAAAAACGTTATTTTTCTTTAGATATTCTAAAGTTTCAAGAGTTGGGCAAGTAATATATTCAATATATTTTGAAGATAATCTCCAAAAAATTTTTCTAAGCAAATTTAATTTGGGGAAACCTGATATTCTTAATATTAATTTTGTAGGAAATTTAAATAAAATTTTTAATACTAGTGGCAAAGAAGTAATTAAATGAATAATTAGATAATCAGGTTTATTTTTAACTAAAACTTTTAATAAAGGTAAAAAATTAATAACAAAAATGAAAATGTAAAATAGTCTACTTTTTAAATATCCAATATTTTCACTACTTTGAATATATTTTGCATTATTTATGTTAATTGTCTTTATATTCTTTTGTTTTAATTCAGTTGTATATGAGTCCCATTCACCAAATGAATTGAGTAAATATACATCGTATTTTTTTGAAAATTTTTTTAAACTGTATGCAGAATTAATTACAGCACTTATTGTAGCAACTTTAGACAAAAAAGGAGACCAATAATAAATAGACTTCACTTTAAATTCTAATTTTTCTTTCTAATAATGTAAAATTATTTATTAAATTTGAAACGCCCAAGCTAATTGATTGGAATTCATTCTTTTCAAATATTCTCTTTAACATTTTATTTGATCCGTAAGTTTTTATCATTTCACCTTTTCTTCTTTTTAAAAAATTTATCTTAAATTTTTTATTTAATTTCTTCATCATTATAGAACATAAATCTTTAATTTTTACTGGGTTAGATGAACAAATATTAATTATTTTTTTGATAATATTTTTTTTATACGCTTTTACCAGAATATCTGTAACGTCATCTATATATGTAAAATCTCTTAAGTAATTTCCATGATTATATAGATTAACATCAAGATTTTTATAAATTCTTCGCAACATTATTGAAAAAAGCATATCAGGCCTACCAAGAGATCCGTAAGCTGTGAATATTCTAAAGATTATATAAGGCACCCCACTTTTTTTGATTAAATTTTCGCATGCAATTTTAGTTTTTGCGTAATAATTCTTTGGTTTTAATTTAAAATTTTCAGTAATAGGATATTTTTTATGGTCACCATAGACTGAGCTAGATGATGAGAATATAAACTTTGTTATTTTAATTTTTTTAACAATTTTCAATAAGTTTTTAGTTGCGACAATATTATTGAGTCTATAACTCAATGGATTTTTGTAAGAATACAATACTCCTGGCTGAGCTGCCAAATGATAAACTATATCGGGTCTTATTATATTAATAATTTTTTTTGATTCTTTGTAATTAACTAAATTTGCCTTCTTAAAAAAAAAATTTTGATGGGATAATAAAATTTTTAATCTCTTTTTTTTTAATTTTAATGAATAATAATTATTGAGACTATCTAGGCCATAAACTTCATATTTTTTTTTTAAAAGTCTTAAAGAAAGGTGAAAACCAATAAAACCAGCGGAACCAGTAACTAAAAATCTCATTAAGTTTAAAAATTAATTAATTCAATATAGACAATAACAATAAATAATAATTTAAATCAATTTATTAAAATAAATGGAATTAAAATTTAGCATTATTACTGTCGTTAAGAATGATGAAAAACATATATCAAGAACTATTAAAAGTATTATTAAACAAAACTATAATAATATTCAATATATTGTTATTGATGGAAACTCAAAAGACTCTACTCTTAAAATTATCAATTCTTATAAAGACGATATAGACAAAATAATCTCAGAGCCAGATAATGGAATATATGAAGCGATGAATAAGGGAATCAAATTTTCTTCTGGTGATGTTATCTGTTTTTGCAATTCCGGTGATATCTTAAGACAAGATGCAATTAAAACTATTGCAAAATATTTCATGAATACAAAAATAGATTTTGTTTTTGGAACTGTTTGGAGATTTTATACGGGTAAAAAAATTTTAAAATATAATTTTAACCCCAATAGAATAAAATACAATTTTGATTGCTACACATCTCATTCGACTGGATTTTATATAAGAAAAGAAGCACAAAAAAAAATTGGAAATTATAATACAAACTTTAAATGTTCTGCCGATTATGATTTATTTTACAAGATGATTATTAAATTTAAAATGATAGGACTAACTACAACAAATAAAGAAATTATTGGGGTCGTAAGAAGTGGCGGATACTCATCCACATTAAGTTATATAGAGCATCTATTTGAAGAAACAAAAATAAGAATCTCAAATCAACAGAATATCTTATTTATAGCTGTAATTTTTATAACGCATTTTTTTAAGAAAACATTTAGAAAAATATTTTACTAATCTAATATAACGCAATCTTTAATGTAGGTTTTTTTTATTAAAAAAATATAATTTTTATCTATTGATATTTCGCAAAAGTTCTTTTGAAATAAAACTGATTTTTTTGTTAAAGAATTCTTATTAAAAAAAACAACATCGGGAATAAGTTTATTATTAAAATTATAATTTATATACTTGGTCTTCATTCTTTTTAATTCGGAATTTGGAATTATTGTTGTCATGCTATAAAGAGGTGAAGATTTCTTAATATAGTCAATAAAATTAGGATTATAATCATCCTGGCTAGAATAGGTATATAGACTGTTAGCTTGATATTTATAAGAACTTAGAAAATGAAAACTATTTGGATTATAAATTCTCCAGGTTAATATATTTTGATTAAAGAAATTAATAAATTCATCCTCTGAATATCTCAAAAATTTAAAAGAATTTATAATATTATCCTCAATTTGCTGATTGCTTAAAGAAACAGTAAAAACATCGGGCATATTTAAATATTTAAAATCATTTAAAACCCACCAGATATTTAATTTTAAATTATCAGATAATAAAAGTGTATTTTTGGGTAATTGATGTTTGTAAATATATTTAGCTACTTTAGTAAATAAAATTCTTTCGTTTTTTTGAACAAGTATTTTTTGATGTAAATTTAATGAAAAGCAAAAAATAAATAAAATTGATAAGACTAATGTAACTAATGAAATCTTTTTATTTTTTTTAAAAAGAAAATTAAAAATAAATAATAAATTAATAAAAGTTAGTATAAATCCTATTGCTAAAGTGTAATTAATAAAATGATACAGTTGAATAACATTCGGGGAAAATATGATGAAAATATACGGAGACATAACTGACGATAAGAAAAATATATTTAATATTTTATAATACTCAATATTAATAAAAATTCTTTTTTTTATATAAATAAATAAAAAAAAATTAAATGTAATTAAGGATAAAAATTCTATTTTGAATGATTTTTCTATTAAGTACTTAAGTAGTAATATTTTTTGATCAATTCCAATTTTAAATAAGCCTATTCGTTCTGAATAATCTGAACTACTGTTTTTAATTTGAAAAATAAATAAGCATAAAAAAAGGGAGAAAATAATTAAATTTAAATAAAGATATTTATTATTAAAAAAATTGAATATTAGATTTTTATTTTTAAAATATAATAATAATACAACAAATAAAAATACTAATGAGATAATAATAAAATGATAAAAAAAAGTATTTAATATTATCCCATATATTAAAATTGGATAGTAAATATTTATCTTTCCGTGATTTATATTTTTATAAAATTTCATAAGCGAAAAAAGACAAATATAGAAAAGGAGGTTTGTAACTATTGGTCGCGGAATGCGTAAAGAATAAATTGTTTGAAAAGTATTTAAGAGAGAAAATTTTATTAAAAAATCATCAGGTAAGAAACCGTCTAAATATTGCGCTGAATTACATAAGATAAATAAAAAAAAAGAAAAAAAAATTGAATAATTATGTTTGAATATTAACTTAAATGAAATTAAATAAAAAATTAATAAAAATATAAATATTAAAATAAATTCTAGAATATAAAAAGAATATACACCAAAAACTTTAAAGAAAATTACATGCAATATTAATGAACCAAAACTAAATGAAATAATATCCTTACTAAAAAATATAGGATTATAAGAAGGACTAAATTCAAAATTAGAAATTGATTTTATTAGAGAAAAATATTGAATATCAGTAAATTCAAATAATATTTTCGCATAAAGATTTTCATCATCTAATGTAAAAAAGCTTATTATTATTTTGCAAAACAAAAAAAATGAGATAAAAACAAAACTCTTTATAAAAAAATCTTTATATAAAATTTTTAATTTAAAATGCTTCATAAATTTTTTAATTCTTTTTACATTAATCTTAAACATGTTTAATTTATCTTCATGAAATACGTTGGTAAAGAATTAGAAAATTTTGATAACGCAAAAATTTGGAGAAAATACACACACTGTCATGTTAAAAAATATATAAAATTTCCAATCCTAGAAATAGGAGCTGGCATAGGAAGTTTTACAAAAAATTATTATTCGTATTCTAAAAAAATTATTTTAACTGAACTAGATAATGAAAACTATCATATTCTAAAAAAAAAGTTCCTAAAATATAAAAATATTACTGTATTTAAGAAAAAAATTTTTAATTTTCAAAAAAAATTTTCCTCAATTATTTATATGAATGTTTTAGAGCATATAAAAGATGATTATAAAGAAATAAATGAAGCTTTAAAAAAATTGGAAATTAATGGATATTTAATAATTTTAGTTCCAGCGCATAATCAATTGTACTCTTCGTTCGATAAAGCAGTAGGTCATTACAGAAGATATAATATAGAATTTTTTAAAAATTTAAAATTAAAGAATGGTAAAATTACAAAATTAATATATTTAGATTTCATAGGATTAATTCTTTATTACTTAAATTACTTATTGCCCTCCAAAACATATCCATCTAAATTTAAAATACAAATTTGGGATAAAATATTTACACCACTAACATTTATAATAGATTTTATTACAAACTATAAATTCGGTAAAAATATAATATGCGTAATAAAAAAAATTAATTGAATTTTAATTTTAACAATTCATCTGCTATTAATTGGTTTCCCTTTTTATTAAAATGAACGTCGCCATAAATAAAATACTCTTTATAGAACTTAAATGCATCTCCATTTTGGATACTAAATAAAGGATCAAATAAATTTATAAAATTATCGCATAAATTTTTAGCACAAAAATCTTTCCAAATTTTAACTTGGACGGAATCTAAATTATCAAACATCATTTGTGGAGGCAAAGGATAGACTGCAACGCTAAATTTAATATTATTTTTTTTAAGTAAATCTGTTAATTTCTTCATATAAAAAATAGACTCATCTATTGCGCCGTTAATTCCATTGGGACCATAAAAATTATCTACTGTGCTATCAAATGTCCAAGCAAACCTATTATAAAGATTATTTTTTTCTAAAAAAAAAGCAAAATTCTTAATTTCGTAATTATGATCTTTGTTTACAATTTTATTAAAATAAACATTAAGTCGATTTTTTATAAATGTTCTTAAAAATTTAGAAATAGGAAATTTTATTTTTTTACTCTCATATCTTTCCGCAATATCTTCGGTAAAATCTGTTATATTAATAACTTTTTCATCATTTATAAATTTATAAATTAAACCATCATCCTGTATATCGCTAGGATCAATAAAAATAATAATATGTTTAAATTTATAATTATTTTTTAATAAGTAATTTATTTTAGAATAATAAATTTTTGGTGAATATGAAGATACTGCTAAATTGGCAATTTTTATATCTTTTTTTTCGGAGGAGTACTTGCCAACAAAAGTATCTTCAAACTCAAGTCCTATACCTTCAGTTACAGAATCGCCTATAAAAGCTAAGTCGAAATCTTTATTTTTTTGACTAGACATACTGCAACTATTTTTAAAACCACTGTGATCAGTGCACAATGAGTAATAATTTGTCCAATACGCTTTTTTAGTTCTAAAATTAGCTTTTAAAGTATGATGAAAAATTTCATGCGAAATTCTATATTCTTTCTCTATCCTATTATTGACAAAAAAATATTTTCCAAAAAATGCATCTATTGATAAATAAATTAAGAGGATTATAACAATTGTAATACAAGAGAATATTAACTCTTTTTTTTTAAACATTATTTTTAATTATTCACTTATTAATTTCCAATTACTATACTACCTAGGATAGTTATATGAATATTAAAAAAATACTAAAATATCTTTTATTATTTATAATTTTTATTTTACTAAGCGAGATTACTTTAAAACTACTTTATATCTCTACAAAATATACATATTTTCAAAATAAAGATGAGTATCAAAAAGAAAATCAATTAAATTTATATTCAGACAAAAAAAATAATAATAAAAAAGAAAAAAAAATAATAGGAATATTCGGAGAATCAAGTGCTGCTGGTTATGGATCTACTTTAGTTTTTTCAGATTTATTAAATAATTATCAATTCACAGGGGAAGATTTTGAAGTGATAAATTTTGCTAAAGCGGGATATCCCTTTGTTGATTATCAGTCTGAGATATTAAAAAAAGTTATAAATGATTTAGATTATGTTATAATTTATGCAGGGCACAATGAGATCCTTGGTCAACTTATAAAAAATAAAAAAAGCATTTTTGAAAATAGAATAAATATCGATTTGATAAGAACCAACCTTCTAAATTTTAAAAAAGATATTAAAAAAAATGATTTCAAATATTATATTAAAAATAACAAAAAAACTGCTATTAGCGATCATAGTAGAATTTTAAATATTTTTGATAAGTTAATTTTTAAAATAAAGTATAGACTATATATTAATACTATCGAACAGCAAAAAAAAAAAATAAAACCGAAATTTATATATAAAGAAAAATTCTTTACGAATGAAGACAAAATAGAAATTATAAATAAATTTAAAAATGAAATTGCAGTAATTGCATCGCTCTTAAAAGATAGTCAAAAATTAATTTTATCAACTTCTTTAAGTAACAAAATTTTTCCACCTATATCAGTATCGTTTAGCTATGATGATGAAAAATTAGATAAGGAATTAAATGATTTAATTAAATCAATTTATATAGATATTGAAAATAAAAAATTTAATAGCGCAATTAAAAAAAACATAGATTTACCAGAAATTGCTCATAAATATTATGTTGAAGGTATTATTTGCTGGTTTCAAAACCAGACTTCAGAGAAATGCATAGATAGCTTGAATTCAGCTATGTTGAATGATGGAATGCCATTTAGAATATTACCAGAAATAAATGAGTTTATTAGAAATTATAGTCATAAAAATGTTCTCATAATAGATCCTGACAATGAAATTGTTTTAAAATCTAAAAATATTGAAGAATATAGTAATTACTTTGTAGATTTTCAGCATCCTTCTGCTCAAGGAAATTACTTGATAGCCAATTTAATTCTTAAAAAAATAGCAAATAAAGAAAACGTTAATAGAGGGGACTTAAATGGTTGCAAAGATTTTTTAATATCAAGGGAAAATAAAAAATATGTGATTAGATTAAATAAAAAAAATTGTTTAAATAAATTAAGACAAAATATATTCTGGTTAGAACAAAACATGACAACACAACCAGCAAAATTTATGTATAATCAATATTTAAAAAAAGCTAATAATTACCTACATAATGATCAAAATAAAAAAAATTATTAAAAAAATTTTAATATTTTTTAATTTTTATTTAACAGTAAAAGTTAATAAAAATAAAATAATTCTATTTATAAAAATATTAAGACCATGGAATGTAAAAAAAAGATTAATTCGAATTGGAGGCAGTAATGATGGTGGCTATATTATTCCTGATGATTTAAAAAATATTGATTATTGTTTTTCTCCTGGAGTCGGTAATAGTACTTTATTTGAAACGGAACTATTAAAGTATAAAATAAAATCATTTTTAACTGATCATACTATAAAATATACAAATAATTTAAAAAAATTTAACTTTTTAAAAAAACAACTTAATTGTCTGAACGATAAAAAAAATATTACTCTAGAAAAATGGATTAATGATAAATTGCCAAGATATAAAAAGAAAAATTTATTACTACAAATGGACATAGATGGAGCCGAATATGAAGTGTTACTTTCAACGACAGATCAAATCCTAAAAAAATTTAGAATATTAATAATCGAGTTTCACAATCTCGATTATATTGCACACAGAGGAATATATTCGATTTATTTAAGTTTATTAAAAAAACTAAATAAGAATTTTACAATATGTCACTTACATCAAAATAATAGCGGATCTTTTGTAAAATATGATGATATATTAATCCCTAAAATTTTAGAAATAACATATATAAGAAATGATTTAGTAAAATCAAAAACTAAAATTAAAAATTTACCACATCCTTTAGATGCAAAAAATGTTTTATGCAAAAATGATTTTAATATCCCCGCTTATTATTATAAATAAAAAAGTTCGAATAAATATTATAAATCTTTTTTTTAAAAAAATTTAAAAGAGTAATTTCTAAAAAAAATTTTTTAGCTAACTTATCATCATATTTCTGATATCGAAGTAATTTTCCAAAATAGGATGGTTTTTTAAATTTATTTAATTTTTTCATTATTTTATTATCATTAATATTTTTTGTGTGAGTTGAATTTTGACCAAACCCTAAATTACGAACCAAATTTAACTTAGGAACTATAGCGTACTTTTTATAAAACCACATGCTTGCCCAAAACTGATAATCCCAAGTATTGTAATTTTTAAGATAAACTTTATTAAAAACACCAATCCAATGCTGAATAATTTTTTTACTATTAGAAATTCTTTTCCAGTTAATCCTATTTCTATTTCTAATCCAAAAATTTTTACTAGATCTGTAAAGTTTCCATGACTTTCTCCAAGTAGCCCAACCCCAAAAAATGCCGTAATTAGAAAAAAAAAATTCATCTTTGATTTCATTTTCTAAAAAATTTGTTCCTGAAATCATAAAAGCTTCGCTATTATTTTTATATTTATCTAACATTAAGTTGCAAAAATTAAAAAAATCTAAACCAACTAAACAATCATCTTCTAGAATAATAGCCTTGTCTGTTTTTGAAAAAACCCAATCTAATCCTGTTATAATTCTTTTTTTTAATCCCGTGTTATCTTTAGAAAAATTTTTATAAATTTTGCATTTCCATTTTATATCTGTGACAATATTTTTAACTTTATTACAGTTTATTTGATCTAATAAATCATTTTTTTTAGGTCCATCTAAAATTAAAAATATTTCTCTTGGTTTATATTTTTTAATAATTTGAAAGGTTAATTTTGTAAGTTCTGGCCTGTTATAAGCTATATAAACTATAGAATTTTTTTTTATCATTTACAATAGTTTATTAAATTTTTTTATAAAACTTTTAGAAATTCTAGACTCAGAATAAAAGCCTGGGACATTAATTCTTAAATTTTTAAATCTATTTTGAAATATATTCATACTTTTAAAATTTTTGTTTAAATCAAAACACTCTTTAACTGCGTAAAAAATTTCATTTGATGAACACGGTCTAGCTTTATATAATAATTTATTCAATAGGGTCTCTCGCTGATTCTGAAATAAATTAATCTGCTCTAAAAAATTGCAATATCTTCTTTTTTTAATATTAATTAATAATGATGGAACAAAAATACATTTTTTATTATAAAGAGAAAATCCAATATGCCAAGAATTGACAACAACAATAGAAATATTTAAAGTATCTGCTAAATTATTAAATCCACTTCCGCTTGTTAAATTAAATTTTGAATAATTAACTAAGCAAATATCATTATAAAAATTATTAAATTCCCATTTTGAATAATTTATCACGCCTAGTAAATCAAAAATCTTGGGCATTGTTTCTCTTCCTGCAAAAATAACTGCGAACCCCCTTTTTTTTAAATATTTTATACTTTTAATATATGTTCTAGGATTAATTGCCTCTGGTGTTGCGTTTATAGATCTAGTTTTAATTTGTAGTAATGCATATTTTTCTATTTTTTTACCTAAAAAATTTTTTAATTCTTCAGAAAATTGAAGATTTTTTTTTAAAGGAAAATAATTTTTTGTTTTGTTCTTAATTTTATAATATTCAATTTGTCTTATACTGGCTAATTCGATGCTAGGTTTTTTTGTAAAATAAAATGAATTGTTAATATTAGATATATTGCAATCTATGCTTAGATTTCGATAAAAGATTAAAAAAGGAAGAATAAACCTAAATAAATAATCATTTATAATAAAGCGATGAACCAAATCACTAAATGCATTTTGCATCCCAATAGCCACTTCTGATTTAGGACAAATTATAATTATTTTTTTTTTGGTAAACTCACCTAAATATTTTTTTCGCAACAACCAATCAAGTTCTGGTATAAAATGTCCAGGAGCAGAACTAATGCTACTATAAAAAAAAATAAAATTTTTGGATTTTAAATAATAATATAAAGGATAAAAAAATATAAAAATCGGACTGATAAATCCAGCAAATTTAAACTGAAAAAATTTTGTAACTTTAAATAATGAATTAAATTTTCTATATCTTTGAACGAAAAAAAAACGGTAAAAGTGAATTATGATAAAAAAGGGTGGTCTTATATAAATTGGTAATCGAAAAATTAACGTGTCTATCTGGATTTTTTTTAAGAAACTAAACATAGAAATTTCTTCGCCTAGCAATCTTTCTTGCAAGTCTTAAATTATAAATATTTCCGATGTCAATAAAGAAATCTTTAGTTTTATAAATGTAAATTTTGTTGAAAAATAATTTAATGATATCATCGCTAAAACTATAATTTTTTTTTTTCATTGTTTTTAATATTTTTATAAATTTATTTGAAAATATATATACGGCACAATTGGCTAAATTTCCTTTAACATTTTTTTTTTCAAAAAAATTTATTAAAATATTCTTTCTATTTTTTTTTATTATACCAACATCCTTTTGTCCTTTAGAAGGAAAAGCCATCATTGTCATTAAGCATTGTTTTGGTCTTAATTTATGTTTAACCATAAAATTATCCAATCCTTCGAAACATAAATTATCTGAATGTATTAATAGCCCCTCCTCATCTTTAAAAAAATTAAGATTTCTAATTAATGTGCCACCTGTATTTAAAAGTTTTTTTTCATATTTAATAATAATTTTTTTTTTATATGGGCTATTATTTATGTGTTTAAAAATTTTTTTAGGTAAGTAATGCGTATTAATTAAAATTGAATTTACTCCTATATCAATTAATTTTTTGATCCATATATCAATTAAGGTTTGATTATTTATTTTAATTAGACACTTTGGAATTTTATTTGTTACAGGCCTAAGTCTAGTTCCATATCCTGCTGATAATAGAATTGCTTTCATGTGATCTAAATATTTTTAATTAGATCCTCATAACTTAAAGGGTTGTTTCCTAGATTATTAATTTGAATAGCAGAAGCTACGGATCCTACATAAGATGCCTCCCAAATGTTCATGCCTGAAGTAAAAGACAAGGAAATAGCAGACAAAAATGAATCTCCCGCTCCTGCAACATCTATAGGATTGTTGTTTAGGGCAGGGATTCTATCTGTTTTCCAAAATTCTTTGCCTGAATTTATTAAAATTCCTTCACTCGCTAATTTAATTATTACGCTTTTTGAATTGGTTGTTTTTTTTAAATTATCAGAAATAATAACGAGCCCGTCCGAAAAATTTTTAGTTGCTATTCTTGCTTCTTTTTCCGTTGCTGTAATCAAATCAACGTCTTTAAATCTATCAATAAAACCAATTTGCGATGATGATTGACTGTCAGCAATTAAAATAATTCCATATTTTTTGGCCTCTAAAGTAATTTTATCAACCAAAGCCTGTGGCAAACAACCATAGTTAAAATCCGAAAATATAATTAAATCGAATTTTTTGATAACTTTTTTTATAGATAGAAAAATTTTTTTTTGTAGGTTTAAATCTATTAAATTCTTATGAAGGGTACTAACTCTTAATAAAGTCTTATTTCCAGATCTATATCTTTTTTTGTGGGTAGTTGGTCTGCTGGAATCTAAGAAAATTTTAGATATCACTTTATATTCTTTTAATTTATCTTTTATAAATCTAGCTTCAGAATCATGACCTACTATAGAAAAAAAATTTACTTTTGCTCCTAAATTAGCACAATGCGCAGCAACTATTCCCGCTCCTCCTAAATATTTTTTTTGATTTAGGGGCATAACTACCAACGAAGCATCTTCTTCGGAGGCTCCCAAAGATTGACAATCTATATATTCGTCTACAATTGTGTCGCCTATTACTAATATTTTAGAATTTTTGAAATTCTTTATTTTTTTTAAAATGGTTTCTTTATTTATATGATGTCTATCTAAATAAGTTGTAATAATTTTTTTATTATTATTAATTGTTTTTTGAATTTTTTTATTAATTATATCTAAAGATGAAAATGTAATTTCTCCAGAACTAAATACTAACTTTCCACCATATTTTTTTAGTATTTTTTTTTCAATATTCTCTTTATTTTCAAATTCTTTTCCCTTTACAACAAAATTTGGTTTTATCTTTGCTATAATCTTCTCAGGAGAATGATTAATTATAAATGCGTCATCTACATAATTATTACTTTTGACACCTTCTAATCTAATTCTTTCCTTTACATATGCTGCTGGACCAGCCAACTTATCTGAGTAAACTCCAACGACAAGCTTATCACCTAAATTTTTTGCAAATTTTAACATTCGCAAATGTCCTGGATGAAGAATATTAAAAGATCCCGAAACAAAAACTTTTTTCATTTATAAATTTAAAGTTTTAAGATTATTCTTGTATTTGAAAATATACTTAATTGGATCATATATATAGTTAACTTTTTCAATAAATTTTGAATTAAATTTTTTTAAAGATAAAGAAATTATAGAGTCTGCGCACCTTGTAACAATGCTGCTGGCGCTATATTTTATAATTTTTCCTATTTCTATACTTTCAATATTTTTGCTTTTTAATAATTTAACTGACTTTATTCTGAATATTTTATTTTCAATTATAATAATTGCTCCTGGATATGGATGACAAAAAGACTTAATCAATAAATCAATATATTTAAAAGTCATTTTTAAATTAATTATTACATCAAAAATATCTCTTCTTCTTAAATAATTTGATTTATTGTGAGCTTGAGAAGTAGATTTTTCTTTGGCTGAAATACATTTCTTTAATAATTTTTTACTATTTTTAATAAGAATTTTATTCAACTTATTTTCAATTGAACTAATATTATCATTCTTTTTTATATTATACTTAATTTTCATAATTATTTTACCTGTATCAACTCCACTATCTATCCAAAAAAAACTCAAATATGAATACTCGCATCCTAATGCCAGCAACCAATGTAAAGGGTGTCTTCCCCTATTCTTGGGTAAATCTGTAGGATGTGATCCAACAACGCCTTTCTTCGCTAAATTTAATATTTTTTCATCAATAATTTTTGGCCATTGTGCAAAAATTATATCTGGTTTTAACTCTCTTATAAATTTATAACTATTTAAACTGTTTATATTTTCCACTTCTAAGTATTTAGATTTATAAAGTTTTGAAACTTCTTTCAAACTAATAGAGTTATTAGGTCTTAACTTTTTTTTTAATGATATAAATCCCAAAATTTTACATTTATTAACTTTAAAAGCTGAAGCGGCAGATTTTATAAATCTCGAATTTCCTAAAAATAATACTCTCAATTTATTTTAAATAAAAATTAATTAACTTAATTACCTTATGAATGTCCCGCAACTTTTGGTCTGGTCCAGAGGGCAAATATAAACCATTTTTAGAAAAAATATTTGAATTATAAAAAACACTATTTTTATTAGATAAAGCCAAATATTTTGATTCACTAATGGAAGGATAAAACCTTCTACAATCTATATTGTTTTTTATCAAAAATTTCATCAAATCTTCTCTTTTTGTGCATAATGCTTCAATATATTGTGGAATCTCTCCATTTTTTATATTAACAGGAATTAATTTAAAAATATCATTTTCAATTAAATTATCTTTATATAAATAATAAATTATTTTCATCTTGCTAATATTCACATTAATATAATTGTATTGATTTAGGCCAACAGAAGCCTGCAGATCTGTGTATCTAAAATTAAATCCTGGCATTGTCCATTTTTTTATCTGAATGGTATCTTTTAAGCCATGTGTACGCATCATTTTAATTTTTTTATAGATTAATTTATTATTTGTAACAATAAATCCACCCTGCCCAGTGGAAAAGGTTTTAGCAGTTGATAAAGAAAAACAACCAATTAAAGAGCATGTGCCTAAGAATTTTTTATTATTCTTTACTCCAAAAGCTTGAGCCGCGTCTTCTATTAAGTGAAGTTTATTTTTCTTTGCAATATAATTAATTTTTCTCATATCACATGATCTTCCACCCATATGAATAGGTATTATAGCCTTGGTTTTTTTAGTAATTGCTTTTTCAATTAAATCTTCATTTATAATTGGTATATTTTTTTTCACATCAACAATCTTTAATTTAATCCCCAAAATATGTGCCGCATGCGCAACAGATATCCACCCTCTATCTGGCACTATAATTTCATCGCCCTTTTTAAGATTCAAGGCCATCAATGCAATAAGCATGGCTGAACTTCCGTTTGAGCACATCATTACAAATCTTACTTTTAGATATTGAGATATTTTTTTTTCTAAGATTTCTGTAAGCTTTCCTTGACTTATATGTTTATTAAGGATTGCATTTTTGAAAAAACTATAAAGATTATTTATGTGAAATTTTGTTTTCCAGTATGGTATCATAAATTTTTAAAATTTTATTAAGAAAGAAACTTAAACCAATTTTTTGTAGCAACTCTTATTTTTTCTGGAGTCCAAACTGGTGCATCTTTCCATAAATCTATATTTTTTAAAATCAAATTTATTCCTTCGCTTATGTTAATTTTCGGATGCCACTTTAAATCTTTGCTTATTTTTTTAATATCTGCAAAAGTCATGTTAGGTTCCCCTGGCCTTTTAGGTATATAAACTCTTTTACCTTTTAATAAATTGGCAATATGATTCACTGATATGCATTTACCACTACCAACATTATAAATTTTGTTAAATTTTTTACTTTTTATTGCTTTTATAATAGCTTCAACAACATCGCTTACATACGTAAAATCTCTTTTTTGTTTTCCATTACCAACTATTGTAAAAGGCTTTTTAGCTAATTTTTGTGCTAAAAAAACTCCAAAAACAGCGCCATAACTACCCGAGGTTCTTGATCTTGTTCCATATACATTAAATAATCTTAGGGAAATAAATTTCAATTTATAAACTTTAGCCCAATGAAGAGTTAATAATTCACCAAAATATTTTGTGAGTGCATAAGGATATTGTGGATTTATTTTGTAATTTTCGGGAGTTGGATATTTATCTGGTATTCCATAACAAGTTGATGAAGCAAGATATATAACTTTTTTTATATTGTTTTTTCTACACGCCTCTAAAACATTAAAAGTACCAACTACATTGGTCTCAAAGTAATTTTTTGGATTGTTAATACTTGGAACTATGTCTGCTAAAGCGGCTAAATGAAAAACATAATCAATTTTTTTAAAATACTTTTCAATGTTATTATTAGATATATCAATCTCTATTATTCGAACTTTTTTTTTTACGTTCTCAAGATTATTAATTTTCCCAGTGCAAAAATTATCCAGAACAGTTACTTGATGACCTAATTTTACTAGCTGCTCTACTAAGTGACTTCCTATAAAACCTGAGCCACCAGTAACTAAACACCTCATATTATTTTAGATAATTTTTGCATACAAATATGTCCGACTATCAGCTGTATATCCTCTGAAATTTGCATATCATTAATTGGTACATGTATAAAATTTTTAACAATTTTTTTACACTTACCTCCATCATATCCTAAGATTGGAAAGACTTTCATATTCTTCTTTTTTGCCATTTTTATAGCTAAGATAATATTTTTAGAGTTTCCACTCCCGGACAATGGGATCAAAAGATCTTTTTTAGTTCCTTTAACTCTTAATTGTTCAGAAAAAATATGCTCAAAACTTATATCATTTGCTAAGCAAGTTATTACGGCTGAATTTGAAGTTAAAGACTCTACTTTTATACCTATGCCCTTTTCTTTACCGGCCCCATATAAAAAATCGTTTGCTAAATGAATTGCATTAGCGCCGCTTCCTCCATTCCCACAAAAATAAATCACTCCATTTTGATTCCAAGTTTTTTTAATTAATGTTACTAATAAATTAATTTTTTTAAAATCTAATAGATGCAAAGATTTAGTTAACTTACGCTGATACAAAAGTAGATAATTTTTCATAAATTATTTTATTCCTTCTAAGAAAATTTTTCAATTTCTAAAATTTTTTGACAGTTAATTAAAGTTGATTGACGGTGCGATATAATTATTATTGTTAATTCTGGTCTTAAATCATTGACTAAATTCACAATATCTTTTTCTGTTTCTAAGTCTAAGGCATTAGTTGACTCGTCTAAAATCAAAATAGAAGAATTTTTATACAATGCTCTAGCAATACCAATTCTTTGAATTTGGCCTCCAGATAATTTAACTCCTCTTTCTCCTAAACTAGTTTCTATTCCATTTTCTAATTTAGATAAGAATTTAATAGTTTGAGATTTTTCAAGAGCTAAATCAAATCTAACTTTATTAAATTTATCTAAACCTTCACCAAATATAATATTATTCTTAACTGTGTCATCTAATAAAAAAATATCCTGCGGGACATATCCTATATTTCTTTGCCAGCCTAATAAATTAGAAAATATATCTTTATTATCGACTAATATTGATCCTGAGGTTGGTTTGAATAACCCTAATATTAAATTTACTAATGTACTTTTTCCATGCCCACTAGCACCCACAATTCCAATGCAGGATCCTTTCTCTATAATAAAATTTACGTTATTAAACAAATTAGAATTGGAATCTAAATACTTAAATGTCAAATTTTTTAAAGTTATATTTTTCGTAAAAGAAAAATAATCGGCATGATCAATTTTATTAACAATTTTTTTTTCCCTATTAATTTCATTTTTTAAATTATCAATTGCTGCATAACTATATTTAATATTTTGAAATCCTGAGAGAATTCTTGCTATAGAAGGAATAATTCTTATTGCTGATAATGCGAAAGCAGCTAATGTAGGCAATAATAAATTTCTGTCTTCCTTTAAATAAAAATTTATTAAAAGAACTAAGATAATAATATTTAATATTGTCAAAAATTCAATTATTAATCTAGGTAATTGCTGAAAAGTATCTATCTTTCTTTTTTCTGAAGAAATAATTGAATGATGTTTTAAAAAAATATCCTGAAAAAATTTTTCTACTTTGTAAAGTTTTATTTCTTTTATTCCTTGAAAAGTTTCATACAAATATTTATATCTAAAATTTTCATTTATTTGTCTATTTAAACCCCATTGATATATTTTTTTTTTATTAAAATTATAAATAAATAATCCAATTATAAGGTAAATTAGCAAGATTAGTATCGTTCCTAAGGGTTGAATTACTATTAGGAATATTAGTATTAAAAATAATAAAAAAATTTCATTTAACAGTCCAAAAAAAGATCTAATAATTGAATATAAAAAATATGGTTCAGACACAATATTTTTAACTAAAGCAGAACTGTTACTTGTTTTAAAAAATTCATATGGAAGTTGATGGTAAATATTGTTAATTTTTTGAGATAAAAAAATCTCTAAATTATATAAAAAAAAATTTTTTTTATATTCAAAGAAAAAAATATATAAATTTTTTATCAAAAAAAAAAATAATAAAAAAAAAAGAAGATAGTAAATTAAATTATCTCCATAAAAATGTGTTAAAGATTTAATTAATTCAATTGAGTAAAAATTACCCCCAAGAATAGACTGATTGCCTATTAAAGAAATTATAGGTATCAATAACATCAAACCCAATAATTCCAATATAGGAACAAAGAGCAAAATAGTACATACAAGATAAAATTCTGATTTAAGTTTTTGATCTAAAAAAAAGCTAATATCTTTTAATAATTTCACAAAAAAAATTTACTATAAATTAAAGAGTTTGAATTATTCAGATGTATAACAAAAAATCCTTAGAATAAAGTAATAATTAGAATTGATACAAAATGTTCATTTATTCTCTCGTGGTTTTAAAAAAAATTAAATTTTTTTAATAAGCTAAATATTTGCAACTTCATCATAATTTTTTATTCCTAAGAAATTTCAGTATATAGAAATGCGATAAAATTAATTTAAATTATATTAATATTTAAATTTTTGATATAAAGACTAAATTAATATGAATTCAAATATTAATGAAATAAAATTAAAAAAATTTTGGAACAATAAAAAAGTCTTAATAACTGGTCACACTGGTTTTAAAGGTAGTTGGCTTAGTTTAATACTTAATTATTATGGAGCCAAAATAATTGGATACTCATTAAAATGTGATGAGGAGGAATCTTTATTTAATTTAATAAAAATTAAAAGTATTTTAAAAAAAAATATATATTCAGATATCAGAAATATTAAAAAATTAGGATATACAATTAACAAATATAAACCTGACGTAATATTTCACCTAGCAGCTCAATCAATAGTTAGCGAATCTTACTTTAAGCCATTATATAACTATGATGTAAACATCGTGGGCTCAGTAAATTTGTTAGAGATATTAAGATTTTATAAAAAGAAAATTACTACAATTATTGTAACCACTGATAAAGTTTACAAATATAAAAAAAATTTAATATATTCTGAAAAAAATATAATTGGTGGAGATGGAGATCCATATAGCACCTCGAAAGCTTGTATTGAATTAATAGTATCGTCTTATATAAAATCTTTTTTTAAGAAAAATAATAATATTAAAATTGCAACCGCACGGTCAGGAAATGTAATTGGTGGTGGTGACTTTTCTAAGGATAGACTTATTCCTGATATTTTTAAAAAAAAAAGAAAATTAATTATTAGAAACCCTAATTTTATAAGGCCATGGCAGCATGTAATTGAACCTTTATTTGGTTATATGTTTTTAGCAGAAAAAATTCATAATGATAAAATTAACTTCAGAATTTATTCAAGTGGTTGGAATTTTGGCCCTAAAAAATCTAATTTTAAAAGCGTTATAAATATTGTTAAATTCTTTTTAAAAAAAAATGAATATAAAATCCTTAAAAAAAAAAGGATACATGAAAGTGATATTTTAAAATTAAATTCTAAAAAATCTAAAAAATATCTTAAATGGAATTCTTTCTGGAATTTAGATCAATCTCTTAAAAAGACAAAAGACTGGTACATGGCATACAAAAATAATAATGACTTAATTAAATTAAGCATTAAGCAGATAAAGGAGTTTATTAAAAGAAGATGACAAGCTAAAAAATTATGAAAACTTTTATTTTATGCGGTGGTTTTGGAACAAGATTAGATCATGAAGGAAAGTTAAAACCAAAACCAATGGTTAATATTGGTAATCTACCTATATTGATGCATATAATTAATTATTATACTAAGTTTAAAATAACCGAATTTGTTCTTTGTCTCGGTTATAAATCTCATTTCATAATAAATTATTTTTTAAAAAAAGGTTTTCTAAAAATAAAAAATAAAAAATATATCATGATTGAATTTAAGATAATAAAAAAAAAAATAAAAATATTTCTTGTTAAAACAGGAATAAATACTGGTACGGCCGGCAGAATCAAAATTGCATATAAAAAATTAAATTTAAACGAAGACTTTATGATGACTTACGGTGATGGTCTTAGTAATATTTCAATAAAAAAATTAATCAGTTATCATTACAAAAAAAATAAGTTAGCCACTTTATCTGCAGTTTTTGCTAAACAACGATATGGGATTTTAAAAATAAAAAAAGGATTAATTAATTTATTTGATAACTCAAAACAAAGGAGTGGAGTGAGAATTAATGGTGGTTTTTTTGTGCTATCTAAAAAAATTCCTAGTCTTATAAAAAATTATAAATCTTATTTTGAAGATACGTTGTTGAAGAAACTTATTAAAAATAAAGAATTAGCAGCATACAAACATAATGGATTTTGGCATAGTCTAGATAATCTAAAAGATAAGAATGAATTAAATAAAATTTGGAAAGCAGGAAGAGCGCCATGGAAAATAAAAAATTAAAATTTTTTTAATATGGATAATAATAAAAAAATAATTGAGAATAAGATTTTAGATCTAATAGACGAATACTCAAAATTAAAATTTAGAAAAGAAAAATTTTTACCTGAAAAAACTGAAATTCCAGTAACAGGAAAAATTATAGATAAAGATGAAATTCAAAGTATAACTTTATCAGCATTAGATGGATGGCTAACTACAGGAAGATTTAATAAAGAATTTGAATCTAAATTATCTAAATTTATCAATATAAAAAGTCTTATCACTGTAAATTCTGGGTCCTCGGCTAATCTATTAAGTTTTTACTCATTAACATCCGATAAATTAAAAGACAGAGCAATAAAAAAAAATGATGAAATTATAACTGTAGCAACTAGTTTTCCCACAACTGTTAATCCTATAATTCAATTTGGTGCAATCCCAGTTTTTGTTGATATCAAAATTCCCAATTATAATATCAACGAAGATCTTATAGAGGCAGCTGTTACAAAAAAAACTAAAGCGATATTTTTAGCTCACACATTAGGAAATCCTTTTAATATTGATACGATAAAGAAAATATGTGAAAAATATAATTTATGGTTAATAGAAGATTGTTGCGATTCCTTAGGATCAACTTACAACAATCAACATGTTGGAACATTCGGAGATATAGCTACACTCAGTTTCTATCCAGCTCACCATATTACCACTGGTGAAGGCGGGGCTGTATTTACAAATAATATTAGATTAAAAAGAATTGCAGAATCTTTTAGGGATTGGGGAAGAGACTGTTTTTGTGAACCCGGCAAGGATAATACTTGTGGTAAAAGATTTTCATGGCAACTAGGAGAGCTACCTTTTGGGTATGATCATAAATACAGCTACTCTCATTGTGGTTTTAACTTAAAAATAACTGATATGCAGGCAGCTTGTGGTCTTGCTCAATTAAAAAAATTAGATTTTTTTATAAAAAAAAGAAAAGAGAATTTTAATTATCTTAAAAATAGTTTAAAAAATTTTCAAGAATATTTAATTTTACCAGAAGCAACTAAAAATTCAGATCCTTCCTGGTTTGGCTTTCCTATTACAATCAAATCAAAGAAGATTATAAGAAGAGATTTATTGATTTACCTAAATGAGAAAAAGATAGGTCATCGATTACTCTTCGCCGGAGATTTGACAAAACAACCTTATATGAAAAATCATCTATTTATAAAAAAAGGCAATCTTGAAAATACCAATACTGTAATGAATGATACTTTTTGGCTTGGAGTTTATCCTGGAATCAATAATGAGCATATAGATTACATAGTAGAAATGATAAAAAATTTTATAAATAAAATTAAATAAAATTTATTATACAAATTATTTAAATTGGAATAATTTTATTGAAAATTCAGAATCATGAAAGGGATAATTATATTTTACTGAATTGCTTGAGATTAATAAATTATAATTACCTTTTCTTGGGATTTTAAAATACTCATTAAATGATCCTGAGTTTATTAATCTTATATCTATTACTCCACCATTTAAATTCTTAATTACAAAAAAAACTGAACCTGAATAAATGGTTCCAGAAAAATTCAAAATTTGTTTATCATCTAATAAAATATCGCTCCTCTCAGCTATATCCACAATATTACTACAATTGATTCTTCTATTTAAATAATTTCTTTCAAATTTTGAAACAAAATTATTATTACAATTTTCATATAGGTCGTTAAAAAATAAAGAAAAATTTTTCTCACCTGCTTTAACAAACGTGTTAGACAAAAGATTCTTTAAAAAATATTTTTCTTTATTAATATCATAATACACTTGCTGATTATAAATTTTATCAAAAAAAATTTCGTCTATATACTTGAGTTTATAATCTTGTTTATCAAAAATATCTGAAAAATCAGGAATAAATAATGAATTAATTTTTTTAGGTCTAAAAATATTTAAGCCGTTATAAATATTGCTACTATTGGAATTGATATGGATATTTTTTAAACAAGAAAGAAAAGCAGAATCTATTTCAATTTTATCTAGGAAAATTTTTTTAGAGTTTAAGCTAAAATTATATACATCTAAAAAGAAATCATTTTCTTTACGTAAATAATAATAATTACTAAAATTTTTTTGGTCATTTTCAGAATAATATTTTACCAAAATAGGAAACTTCTGGTAATTACAATCATTTACTTGAAATTCAATAACCGCTTTTTTAAGTTCCAATAAACCGATCGCTTCTAAAGATTTACTATTAGTAGAAATTTCTTGATCCCAAAATTTATTTGGAATCTTAAAGATAATTAAGTCATTTTTTTTGTCTAGTATTAATTTTTCTCTAGAAAAACTATTGAAGCTTAAAAAAATTAAAATTAAAACACTATTAACTAATAATTTAATATTCATTTTTTTAATTTTGTTTTAAAAAAATTGATTAATATAAACAGTGAATAGAATAAAAATAAATAAACAATTATTTCTAAGTGAAATATATTTTTGTGATGAAATGCTATCCCGTTAATAATAACAAGATAAACAATAATTATTAAGCTAATAAATATTTGTTTTAATCTTTTAATATTAAATAAAAAAATTAAACTAATTGATGAAAAATAAATTATTTTGTAAGATAAAAAAAATCGCAAATTACTAAAAAAATTAAATAAATAACTATTATTTAAAAAATCAGGATAAAAATTAGAGTTTAAAGGCAAAAGTAAAACATTAAAAATAATCACTTTTATCAAATAAAAATATCCAATTAACATTTCTATAAAAATTGCTTTATTAAATAAAAAATCTCTTAAATTTGAATATTTATCAAATAGTATTAGCCTAATATGATCGTCCATTGGTCCATAATAGATATTTAGATTGTTAATATATAATCTAGTAATATCTTCGCTAAAAAAACCCAGTTTAAATATCAATGAACTTTCGGAAAGATAATCATTATTAAAAGTTAATAAAAAATATCCAATTAAGATTACAGAAAAAATTAATATAATTAAAATGGAGTTTTTGTAAAAATTATTATTATTAAAAAATAAAAATAAAAATATTATTGGATAATAAGTTATAATTTCCAATCTAAAAGGTACTAAAATTAATAAAATTAACGAAATTAATAATGCATCCGTATAACTAATGATTCTTCTATATAAATATAAAGATAAAATACAAAATAATAAAAAAACAGGATACTTAGAAAAATCTCTTATGGAGCTAGAAAATAAAACCCACAAAGAAATTGGTGAAGAAACTGCAATTAAAGTAGAAAAATATAAAATAAATTTATTTTTATAAAATAATTTATAAAAAAAGATAAAAACTAAAATTGATGTTATTCCATAAAATATAGACAAAATATATATATTGCTTAATCTTCTGTCTATTGTTGGGGAGTAGAAAATAAATAAATTTTCTATATTTTTAATAAAATAAACATAACTATAATTTATAAAAAAACCTATTGAAAAAAAAATTATTAATGTTGTGTAATTTTTATATAAAAAAACTTTAAAATGATTTTTAATATTATTTTTATTAAAAATAAAAATAAAAATAAAAATTAATGAAGAATAAAAAATTAATAGTGATGATCTTCTTGTACCAAAATCAAAAAAAAATCTATTCTCCGTTAAAAAACCATTTATATTAAATAATTGAAAAATATATTTAATTGGCAACAAAACGTCCATTTATATGAAAATATGTTATAAAATATTATTAATTATAGACTCTTAATTTAAAAAAACAGTATATAATTAATTTCTTTTATAAACTTCAATTATAATATATTTATAAAATTAACAACAATGACTGGCGCTGAATACATAGCTGAGTTTCTTCACAGAAAAAAATTAAATAATATTTTTTTAGTGACTGGTGGTGCTATTGCTTTTGTTGTCGACGCTATAGGAATAAAAAATAAAGCGAAGTATTTCTGTTTTAATCACGAACAATCTGCAGCTATGGCAGCAGATTCCGTTTGGAGGGCAACTAATGGAAAGGATATAGGGGTATGCATGGCTACCAGTGGTCCTGGAGCTGTAAATTTATTATCCGGCCTTGGATGTTCTTACGTAGATTCAATACCATCTATAGCCATAACTGGACAAGTAAACTCAATTGAAAGTCTTAAATATGGAAACTACAAGGATCTAAGGCAAGCTGGTTATCAAGAAATTGATATAGTAAAAATGTCTAAGAATGTTACTAAATTTTCAGTAAAAATTGAAAGTGCTTTTGAACTCAAGTATAATCTTGAAAAAGCATATCAGATTGCTACTTCCGGAAGAAAAGGTCCAGTTTTAATAGATGTTCCTATGAACATTCAGCAGGAGGAAGTTGGTAATTTCGAAAATTTTAATTTAAATTATCAAAAAGAGTCCAGTGAACTATTCTCTTTTAAAGAATTAAATTTATTGAAAAATTTTTTTTTAAATACAAAAAGACCTTTAATTCTTGTAGGAGCGGGGGTTGGACTTTCGGGAAAAAGTGCAGAAATTATCAACTGGATTAATAAAAAAAAATTACCCTTTGTTTCAACCTGGAGCGCGTTTTCTTCTTTTGATCATTTTAATAAGAATTATTTTGGTCACATAGGAATCTACGGAAATAGAGGATCAAATTTTATAGTGCAAAATTGTGACTCTTTATTAGTTCTGGGAAGTAGGCTGGAAAACAGAGTTAGATCATCTAATCCCATAAATTTCGCACCCGAGGCTAAAAAATTAGTTATTGATGTCGATAACAATGAGTTGTTAAAATATCATGATTCTAATTATTTAACTTTAAATAAAGATCTTTGTGATGTTGCAATGAAACTCGCAAAGATAAGAGTTCCTAAAATTGATAAAACTTGGCTAAACTATCTTTACTCAGTTAAAAAAGATTTTTTTAATAAGGATATAAGCACTTTTGCAAAAAAAAACAAAAGCATGTCTCCGTATAAAGTAATAATGGAGATAAATAAAAAAATTAAAAACACAGATATAATTACTTCTGACTGTGGTGCTCATTTATGTTGGCTATATCAAGTATTTAAAAGAAAAAAACAAACGATATTTACTGCTGCAGGATTTGGTCCTATTGGATATAGTATTCCAGCAGCAATTGGAGCTGCAATTTCTTCAAAAAAAAAAGTAATAGCTGTTTGTGGTGATGGAAGTTTTCAAGTTCAGTTGTCAGAACTAATTTTAATAAAAAAATTAAAACTTAAAATAAATTTTGTAATATTAAACGATTTTGGTTATGGAATAGTTAAACAATTCCAAGATTCTTACATGAATAAAAGATATCATGCGGCTGATATAAAAAAAGGTTATAATATTCCGGATTTTAAAAAAATAGCTAACGCATATAATTTAAAATATATAAAAATTAAAAACTATAAGGATCTAAATAAATTAAATATCTCTAACAAACCCTCATTGATAGAGGTTTTTATTAAAAAAAATACATTAATAGAACCTAAAATGGGCTTTGGAGGTTTAATTAATGATCAATTTCCTTCTATGAGTGATGAAGATTTTCTAAGATATAATAAATTTGTTTTTTTCAAGAGACGAGAAATTAAAAAAATTTCAAAAAATTCAAAAGCTCAAAATCACGAATAAAATAATAAAAATGAAATCCCTTCTAATAATTGGAGGAACGGGTTTTTTGGGGAAGAGTTTTATAGATTTTTTTTTAAAAAAAAAATTAAAAGGCATTTCAAAAATTTTTATTTTATCTAGAAAATACAAAAAAAATAAAAAAAATATTTATTATTTAAAAGGTGATATTTCTAAAATTAATCAAATACCAATTTGTAACTATACTATTTTTGCTGCAGAACAAGCTGAAACTAGGAATTACAGACTATCAAATAAAAAAAATATTATTAATTTTTGTAATATAATAAAAACAATAAAATATAAAGGAAAGATACTTTATATCAGTTCAGGGGCTTATTATGGAATATCAAAATTTAATAAAATTAAATTTAAAGAAAATACAAAAATAGCAAATATTAAAAAATGTAAATATAAAAAATATACTATTCAAAAAAGATTTTCTGAAAAAAAAATAAAGGCACTATCAACTCTTGGATTTAATGTAAGTATAGCAAGATGTTTTTCTTTTATTGGAAAATATTTACCTAAAAATAAAGGGTATTTTATCTCAGATTTAATTGATTCTATAAAAAATAAAAAAAAAGTAATTATTAATTCTGAAATAAATATTATTAGAAGCTACATGCACTCAGATGATATGGTGATATGGTTAATGAAGATATTAAAAAATACAAATAATTCATGTAGCATTTATAATGTTGGTTCAGATAAAAAGATTTCAATTTTTAAACTTGCAGAGTTTGTTTGTAAAAAATATAGATTACCTTTAGAAAAATTTAATAAAACTTCACTAGTTAAATTCAATAGCTACGTTCCTAATATTAACAAAGCTAAAAAATTGCTTAATTTAAAGATTAAATATAACATTAATGACAGTATAAAAAAAATATTAGAACATGATAAAATCAGAGTTAATTAGTGTTGTAATTCCAACATTTAACGAAAAAGAAAACATTAAAGAGTTAATTCAAAAAATCTCCTATTTACTAGAAAGTAATAATATAAATTATGAACAAATAATTATTGATAACTCTTCAACGGATGGAACTATAGAAATATTAAAAGAAATTGCAAAAAATAATAAAAAAATTAAGATTATAATAAATACTAAAAATTTTGGTCCATTAAGATCTCCAATATATGGAATCTTGCAATCTGATGGTGATGCCTGCATATTAATGAATGCGGACTTTCAAGACCCTCCTGAATTAATTATTGAATATATAAAACTATGGAAAGAAGGAAATAAAATTATTCTTGCTGAAAAAATTGACAGTGATGAGAATATTTTTTTAAAAAAAATAAGAATCTATTTTTATAAGTTCTTAAATAAAATTTCTGAAACAAATTTAACTATTAATACTACTGGTTCTGGAATATTTGATAAATCAATAATCAGCATTTTAAAAAAAATTAACGATCCATATCCATACTTTAGAGGACTATTGTCTGAATTGGGATTTGAAATAAAAACTATTAAATTTAAGCAACCAAAAAGGAAATATGGAATTTCAAAAAATAGTTTTTTTTCTCTTTATGACTTTGCAATTTTAGGAATCATTAAACACTCTAAGCTACCGATACGAATAATGGTAATATTCGGATTTATATTTAGTTTTATGTCTGCATTAGTTGCAATTTTTTTTCTATTTTATAAAATTATGTTTTGGAATTCTTTTGCCCTAGGAATTGCTCCAATTATAATAGGTATATTTTTAGCATCATCTATACAAATATTCTTATTGGGACTAATAGGAGAGTATGTATCTATTATATTAACTCATAATAGAAAAATGCCTCTTGTATTTGAAAAAGAAAGGATTAACTTTTAGTACTAAGTCTATAATATAAATTGTTGACTTCAAACATTTTTCCAACAATTAAAATTATAGCAAATAAATTTTCTATAAGAAATAAAAATTTCTTCATGAAAAAAAATTAATATTATTCATCATAATATGATTAAAAATTTATCACATATATCTTTATTTACAAATTCACTCTTAAAAATAAAAAAATTTTATATTAAAAAACTTAAATTGAGAATAATTCATGAGTTTAAAAATAATAATAATGAAACGTATGGTTATTTTTTATCTGCAAACAAAAATACATTTCTTGAATTTTTCTTAACGAAAAAGAAAATTAATTTTCTTAACAAAAAAAATCAATTTAGGCACATTTGTTTTGAAGTTAGTAATATTAAAAAATTTGAAAAAAAATTTGTAAATAAAAATAAAACAAAAATAACAAGAGGTAAAACCGATGGTATACTTCAATTTTTTACGAATGACTTAGAAGGTAACATCATAGAATTTCATCAGAGGGATCGTAAATCTAAATTTTAAAATGAATAAAACTCAATCATATAACAAAAAAGAATGTCGCCTTTGTCATTCAAGAAAACTTAAAGTTATTTATAGATTAAAAAAAACTCCAATTGGTGACGATTACACAAAAAAAATAAAGAAAAATAGACTTTACGATCTTAAGCTTAATATGTGCGAGAATTGTAAATTTATTCAATTATCAAATGTAATAAATCCTAATAAAGTTTATGGAGATTACTTATACGTTACAAATACATCAGCTGGTTTGTCACAACACTTCTTTGATCTTGGAAATGCGTTAATAAAAAAAAAGATAATTTCACAACAATCTAAAATTTTAGAAATTGGAAGTAATGACGGCACATTATTGAAGTATTTAAAAAAAAAATGTTCTTACTTACTTGGCGTAGATCCTGCTGCACACTTATTTAAGGATAATACCATTAAAACAATTAAAGGACTTTTTAACTATAATCTATCTAATCAAATAAAAAATAATCACGGACAATTTGATGTAGTTATAGCAAACAATGTAATTGCAAATATTGATAATCTTGAAGATGTATTTCATGGAATTGAAAATATAATTTCTGAAAACGGTTTCCTAATAATAGAAACTTTTGCTTTATATGGAATAATCAAGAATAATTTAATAGATAATATTTATCACGAACACCTTTCTTATTTTTCAATTGAATCTTTTAAAAAATTTTGTGAGAAATTTAATTTAAATTTAATAGAAGCTAAATTCTTGTCTGTAAAAGGAGGTTCGTTAAGATTTATTTTTAAAAAAGAGCAAATATCACTTTCAAATAAAATTACTATTTTAATTAATAAAGAAAAAAATATTTTAGCTAATGTTGAAAAAAAGTTTAAAAAAATTCAAAAAAAAAATGAATATAACAGTATTAAAATAAATCAATTAATTGATAAAATTAATAAACATGGAAAAAGAATTGCTGGGTTTGGAGCCTCAGTTGGTACGACTACATTAGTTTATGATTTCATGCTAATAAAGAAAATTGCTTATATTTTTGATAATGAAAAGAAAAGATTTGGCCTATATTTACCAGGAACATCTATTAAAGTTTTAGACCCTAGGAATATAAAAAAATTAAATTTAGACTATATCATTATATTTGCATGGAGATACGCGAAATTGATTATAAGAAAAAATAAAAAAATGTTTAACAAAAAAATTAAATTTGTATTACCTTTGCCAAAATTTAAAATTATAAAATGAAAAAAACTTCTCTAATTATTGGCGGTCATAGAGGAATTGGTCTTGTTATACTTAATACTCTAAAAAAAAGAGGAGATAATATTTTTAGCGTCTCAAGATCCCAAATTAACAGTAAAAATTTTATTTCTGCCGATATAAATACCACTGAAGGATTAGAGAAAATAAAAAAGATGTTTAAAAATAAAAAAATTAATAATTTAATTTTTTCACACAGATATCGTGGATTAAACTCACTAGAGGAATTTCAGATTATGGTTGATGCCACGAACAATCTAATAAAAATTTTTAACAATAATTTTTTTAAAAATTCTTCTATTGTTGTACTTAGCTCAATTGCAACCTTAACAACATTAGGAGATCAGAACGCAACTTATCACTATACTAGGGGCGCTCTTGACAGCTTGGTCAAATATTATGCATGCACTTTGGGTAAAAATAAAATAAGAATTAATTGCATTCAAGCTACAAAAATTTTTAAACCTGAAAATAAAAGCTATTTCTCCAAAAAAAATAATATAGAACGAAAACTTATGGAAAAAATTACCCCGTTAAGAAGAATGGGTGATTCACAAGACGTCGCTGATCTCGTTGATTTTCTTACTTCTGATAAATCAACTTTCATAACTGGAACAATCATACCTGTAGACGGAGGATTAAGATTAGTGAGCCAAGAACAAATAGCAAAAATGTTTATTAAATGAAAAAAATTGTTATTACAGGAGGGGCCGGATACGTTGGCTCTGTCTTAACTCCATATTTAATAAGCAAAGGACACAAAATTACTGTTTTGGATTTAATGCTTTATGGCGATACTCTTAAAAAAGATAAAAACCTCAAAATTTTAAAAGGAGATATTCGTAATATCGAATTGCTTAAAGAAACAATTAAAGGAAATGACGTCGTTATACACTTAGCATGCATTTCAAATGATCCAAGTTTTGAATTAAATCCGACTCTAGGAAAAGAAATTAACCTAGATGCCTTTACACCATTAGTGGAAATATCAAAAAATTTAGGCATAAAAAAATTTATATATGCCTCTTCTTCTTCTGTTTATGGAGTTAAAACAGAAAAAAATGTTAACGAGAGCATGTCATTAAAGCCGCTAACAGACTATTCTAAATTTAAAGCTGATTGTGAAAAAATTTTATTTAGATACAACTCTAAAAATTTTACAACAGTAGCGCTCAGACCGGCGACTGTTTGTGGTTATTCGCCAAGACAAAGGCTTGATCTTGTAGTCAATATATTAACAAATCTTGCTTATCATAATAGAGAAATTACTATATTTGGAGGAGATCAATTAAGACCTAATATTCATATTCAAGACATGGTTAAAGCGTATGAATTATTTATTGATGCAGATGACAGAAAGATCAACGGGCAAATTTTTAATATTGGTTTTGAAAATCTTACTGTAAATCAATTAGCCTCTAAAGTTCAAAAAGTTATTGGTGCCGATGTTAAAATAAAAAAACTACCTACAAATGATAATAGATCTTATCATATATCTTCAAAAAAAATTCAAGAGGAGCTAGGTTTTGTCACAAATTATAATATTATGAACGCAATAGAAGATCTAAAATATGCTTTCGAGAAAAATTTATTATCAGACTGCTTAAAGAACGAAAATTATTTTAATATTAAAAAAATGCAATCTACTAATCTAAGATAAAAAAAATTAAATAAATTAATCTTATGAATTATAAGAAATTAGAAAAAAAAGCAAAAAAACTTCGACAGGATACTTTTTTGGCTTTCATTGAAAAAGGAGAGGCTCATTTAGGTGGCAGTTTTTCAATGATTGAAATTCTTATTTCGCTCTACGAAATTATTTTAAAAAAGAATGACAAATTTATATTAAGCAAATCTCACTCATCATTTCCATTATGTTTATTACTAAAAGAAAAAGGATTAGACCCTGAGCTTACAACTCATCTGGAAATTGATGCGAAAAATGGAATTCATTGCACAACAGGAAGTCTAGGTCACGGATTACCCATTGCTACCGGCATGGCTTTTGCAAGAAAAATAAGAAATGTAAAAGGCAAAATTTATGTAATGTTAAGCGATGGAGAGTGTCAAGAAGGCACGACATGGGAATCTTTACTTATTGCTTCAAAACATAAATTAGACAATCTTATAGTGCTTATTGATTATAATAAAATACAGGCTCTATCCAGATTACAAGACGCTCTACCTCTTCATGACTTAGCTAAAAAATTTAAATCATTTAATTGGAATTGTATCAATGTAAAGAATGGTCATTTATTTAAATCAATAATTTCTGCTATGAATAAAAGAATTATAAAAAACAAACCTACTGCGATCATCTTTAATACTATCAAAGGTAAGGGCGTAAAAGAATTTGAAAACGATCCTGTTTGGCACGCAAGAAAACTGGTCGGAAAAGAAATAGAAATAGGTAAAAAACGATTAGGTTTATGAGAAGAAGATTTGGTAAAATTATAAATGAAATTGCAAGAAAAGATAAAAAGATTATCTTACTAGTGGGAGATATTGGATATAGTATCTTTGATGATTTTAGAAAAGAACATCCAAATAGATTTTTTAACCTAGGAATTTGTGAACAAAGTTTAATTGGGGTAGCATCCGGATTTGCTCTCGAAGGACTGAAACCATGGGTTTACACTATCACACCATTTCTTATTGAACGACCCTTTGAGCAAATAAAATTAGATATTGATCAACAAAATGTTAATGTAAAACTTGTCGGATTTGCCGACTATCCCCACTTAGGACCTACCCATAGAGAAATTAATGATAAAAAATTGATGAGTTTATTTGAAAATATAGATTCTTATTTTCCAAAAAATGGTAGTGAAACTGAAAAGTTTATTTACAAGAGTTATAAAAAAAATGGACCCAATTTCATAAGTCTTAAAAACGACATCACAATTCAAAAAAAATTTTAGTAAAATATTATAAATTAATATTCACAACTTATATTTGTTCTGGACAGACGTTTTATATAAAATAATACTATAAATATAAATAATTAAAAATGAATTTTTTAAATAAAGAAGAAAAAAAAAAAACTAAAATTTTTTTAGAAACTGGCTATATTATTTCTAAAGTTGAAAATATATCTTCATTAAAATATATATCATCATTAATATCTAAAGCTGTAAATCAACAATTAAAAAAAAAAACTTCTTTAAATTTAAATAAAATACACGAAAAAATTTCTATAGATGAATTAAACAATTTTAGACTTGGTATAATTAATAAAATAAACAGAGATAAACTTTTAAGATACCACTACTTTAATATCGCAAGAGATGCACTGTATGTTCTGGCCGGAAATGAGTTGATGATGCAAAAAAATATAAACTTGAGTATTCAATTTCCGAACGATAATAGCTCCTTACTTCCTATACATTCTGATGTTTGGTCCGGAGACTCTCCTTATGAAATTAATTTATGGATTCCACTAGTTAACTGTTACAGAACAAAATCTATGTATATTCTTGAACAGAAGGATTATGCAAATTTTAAAAAAAAAATGCTAAAAAATAAGTATTCAAGCAGTGAAGATATATTTAAATTAGTTAAAAATAAAGTTCGATGGTTAAATGTTAATTACGGACAATTCTTGATTTTTAATCAAGCACTACCTCATGGCAATATAATTAATATCGAAAAAGAGACTAGATGGTCGATGAACTGTAGATTTAAAAGTTTTTTTTCTCCTTACGGAGATAAAAAAATTGGGGAATTTTTTTTACCCATAACTACAAGAGCGATAAGTGAAATCGGAATAAATTTTGAATACCCATTCAATAAATAATGAAACTTAAAGGTTATATCTTTAGCAGACCATTTTTAGGAGAAAGAGTTCCTCAGCATATACAAAATATAGTCATTAGAGATTATTGCAAAAAAAATAATATCACTTTTTTAATGAGTGCTACTGAATATGCTGTTGAAGGAAGTTTTTATATACTATTAGAATTAATACAAAATTTAAAAAATTATGATGGTGTAATTTTTTATAGTCTATTTCAACTTCCAATTAAAAAAAAAGATCGTCATCAAATATATGATGATATTGTTAAAAATAAAAAACAACTTCACTTCGTTGTTGAAAATATATCTGCTAAAAATAAAAATGATTTCATACAAATCGAAAAAATATTTCTATTAAAAGTTCAAACAATAAAAATACAAAATCCTTCCACTAAAATAGGAAATCTAAAAAATTATGTAACTTTTAATCATAAAAAAACTTCAAGAAATTATTTAGAAAGAATGAATAATGACAAAATTAAATGCATGATTGTATCAAAAAAATATGGTTTTGATTACTGGGATGGAAATAGAAAATATGGTTACGGCGGATACAAATACATTAAAGGATATCATGCTGAATTGGCTAAAAAATTAGTAAAAGATTATTCTCTCAATAATAAATCTAAGATTTTAGATATTGGTTGTGGAAAAGGTTATCTTTTATACGAGATTAAAAAGTTAATTAAAGATGCAAAAATTTATGGATTAGATATTTCTAAATATGCAAAAGATAACGCTAAAATCGAAATAAAAGATAATATAAAAATTTGGGATGTAAATAAAAAATTAAAATTTGATAACAAATATTTTGATTTAATAATTTCGATTAATACTCTTCATAATTTAAAACTAAAAAACTTGAATCAATGTCTTCAAGAAATTGAGAGAATAGGATTGTCAAAATTCATATGTGTTGAATCTTACAGAAATGAAAAAGAACAATTTAATCTTCAATGCTGGGCATTAACAGCAGAAACAATAATTGATATTGATTCTTGGAAATGGTTATTCAAAAATTCTGGTTATAGTGGAGATTATGAATTTATTTATTTTGAATAAAACTTTATAATTTATTTCAATTTAATTCATAAAATAAAATAAATCAAAAATTATTTATTAATAAGTATTTTAGAAATCTCTTTTATCCAATTTTTATCAAATCCTAACATCTTATCATCAACAAATAAATCATAAGATGGTTTGCCAAAAATTAACCTATGATAATTCAAATTCCATTTCTTAATTTGTTTTTTTGTAAACTCGTAACCCTGTTTTTTAGCTTTAGAAATATTTTCTTTATTTCTTCCCATATACCGAGCGGTAAATATTTTAATTATAAAACCCTTTTGATATAAAGAATTGATAAAATTTATATTTTTTTTTATAGGAACACTCAAACTATAATTATCACCCTTAGTTTTGCAAATAACATTGTCTAAATCAAAACATAATATCATATTTTTTTTCATTTTATTTTAATTAAAAATTTTTGAAATAAATAAAAGGGTATAATTACAAAAAAACTAGAAGAATGATAAATTATTCTATCTAAGGAATACTTTAGCTGCCAAGATAAATCATTAACAATAAAAATGTGGGCACAAATAATTATAAATAATTTTAAAATAAAGAAGAGATAAAGAAAATTGAATCTCAAAAAATCTTTTTTTGAATAAAAGTAAAGATAAAATACAGAAATAAAACCTATAATCATCAGCGGATTTTTTAATAGTGAAATGAAATACCACATTAATGTTAATAAAATTATTTCAAAGAAAGATTCTATATTTATTCTTTCTATTATTGAAAAACTTAAAACTTGTTCATGAGGATTCAGTGGAAGATTATATAAATAATAAATTATATATTTAAATGATATTAAAATAACTATTGCTGCAGTTAAAATAAATTTTGATTTATTATCAAATCTTAAGAAATATAAAGTAGTTAAATATATAATAATCCCATAAGCCAAGCCTTCTGTTTTGGTCCATAAAATTAAATTGATTATTAAGATAATAAAAAAATAATTCTTTAAAGTAATCTTTTTTCTAGAAAAAATTTCAAAAAATTCACCAGCTAAGAATAAAAAAAAAGAAAATAATAGAATTGTTGGCCTGCCATCAAAATATTCGCCTTTGAAGGATATTAATATAAATATCAAAGCACAAATAATTTTTAAAAATTGATTAATTGTAGAGAAGCTAAAAAAATAAAAAACTGATAATAAATAAATATAACCAAAAACTAATCTCCCGGCATATTCATGATCTACAAAGCTATTTTTCCAAAAAAAAGATTTTAAATAATCTGGAAAAAAAGGTTGATATTTCCAAATAAAATTATCAGGTAAAAAATAACCGTCTAAAAAAGATAATGTTCTTTTTAAATAATAACCTTTTGCATCCCAAGATAAATTAAAATTATTTGCGATATATATACTCACAACGAAAATGAGAAATAAAAATAAAAAACTATATATTTTATCTTTTTGAAATAATTTTTTAAATTTAGAAATATTTAATGCTAAATAAAATAAACAAATTACAAGCGGGACAGATAAAAGTAGAATTTTATTTATATTAAAAAAAGATAAAATTAAGATTAAGTTAAGAAAAATAATAAAATTAAAACCTAAATAATGAATAAAATTATAACTAGTATATTCTTGGTTCTTGTAAATAATTCTTGGTAAGCACAAGCTGATAGTTAAAAATATTAAAATTAAAAAAAATATATTCAGAAATTCAATCATATTTTTTTAAGCAAGTAGCAATTTTCAAATTTATAAATTACTTTATAATCTTTAGTATTATAAAATTTAGATAAACTTTTGTCTTGATTAGGAAAATCTTGATTATAATAATTTAATAAAATTAAATAATTTTCGTCTATTTTTTTTGTAAACTTATTTATAAACCAATACTCATCTGGAATGGACCTTTTTCCATATTCATTCTTGAAGTTTATAATTCTTGGAATAGTTTTAATTTTAAAATTTTTAATAGAAAATTTTACAAATCCTACAGAGTCTAAAGAGCAAAAACCATTGGTTTCTTGTTCCCTTTTATCCAATTCACGAGTAAATAAAAAAAAAGTTTTCTTAAAAATCTGATTATATTCTAAAAAAATTAATAATATTAATAATATAATTAAAATATAAATTTTTTTATAATTGAAATTAGACACTAACTTTTGAAATTATTTACTTTTAAAAAATCTATATATGTTTTTATTATTCCTTTTTTAAGACTTGTTTTAGCTTTCCAGCCATAACTATTAGCAATTGATAAGTTCATTATTTTTCTCATCATACCATCAGGTTTTGATGTGTCATAAAAAATTTTTAATCTACAATTTAAATTTTTCATAATTATCTCTGCATATGCTTTTATTGTATATTCAATGCCTGATCCAATATTTATTAACGTATGAGATGTTTTTTTTCCTAAAAAATAAATACATGCGTCAGCTAAATCTTCTACAAAAATAATCTCTCTTTTTGCTTTTCCAGATCCCCATAATTCAATTTCTTTTGCATTATTTACCTTAGCTGTATGTATTTTTTTAAGAAGAGCTGGAAAAAAATGAGAATTATCAGAGTCATAATTATCATTCTGACCATAAACATTTGAAGGCATCAAACATTTATAATTTAAATTGTATTGGTGATTATAATATTCGCACATTTTAATTCCTGCTACTTTAGCTAAAGAATAGGCATCATTTGTTGGCTCAAACTCGCCTTTCAACAAATCTTTTTCTTTAAATGGCTGCTTAGAATATTTTGGATAAATACAACTTGATCCTAAAAAAATTAAATTTCTTATTTTATTAATATAAGATCCATGAATTAAATTATTTTGTATTTGGATATTTTCGTAGAAGTATTCTGCCTTATATTTTAAATTAGAAAGAATTCCTCCTACTTTCGCTGCAGCTATAATGATATAATCTGGTTTTTGTCTTTTTAAAAAAGAAAAAACTTTTTTTTGATCTAAAAGATTTAATTGTTTTTTATCTATTGTAATTAAATTTGTATATTTTTTATTTTTTAATAATCTCAAAATTGCAGAACCGACCATCCCTTGATGACCAGCAACAAAAATTTTTGACTTTTTAGTTAACATTACGTTACTTTCTGTACAAATATCTCTTAACAAGAAACAAAAACATTTTCAGCCCGTCAAAGAATATATTAACTTTTTTTTTTCCATCTATTCTTTTTTTTTCTATTGTAGGAAAAATATCATATTTAATCTTTTTTTTTACTACGTTCAAAGGAAGCTCTAAGCATATTGTGAAATCTTCTTTAGTTAAATTTAAATTTTTTATAACTTTTACATCCATCACTACAAATGTATAAAGTATGTCATTAAATTTAGTATGAAAAAAAATTCTTCCAATTAAAGAAAAAAAATAATTTCCAAATTTTGTCAAAAGAGTATCATCTTCGCTTTTACTATTATTTTCATACCTAGATCCAAAAATTATATCCAGTTTATCTCTAATTAATATTTCTTTCATTGTTATAAAATCTTTAACATTGGAAGATCCATCAGCGGTGCAAATGCAACAATAATTTGTATCTGCTAAATTAAGTCCCGAAATAACTGCTCCACCAAAACCTTTTTTTTCATTTTTTACAATTTTTATAAATTTCTGATTCTGATTTATGTAATTTAATGTTGAATCGTTATCACTATCTACTACTAATAAAATTTTAGAATTATTTGCATAAGTTCTAATTTCACTCAAAACATGGCAAATATTTGATCCTTCATTCTTTGCAGGAATAACAAAAGTAAGGTCTGCACTCATTTATTTTTCTTGATTACATGAGGGTATGGCATTGGGAAATAAAGTTCGCCGCCGTTTTTTATAAACAACTTTTCTCTATTAATAATTTCTGTCTTAAAATACCATGGCAGAACTATTTTTGATTTTATGTCCAGATGCAAAGCATCTTGTTCGGAAATGATTTCGATTTGATTTGAAATAGACTTAAGTCCCTTTTTCATTGGGTTTTTGTCAATAATATAGGGAATTTCTTTTTTCGAAATATTAAATAAACTTAGCAAAACATTGCCTTTGGTGCTAGCGCCTAGAGCTACTATCATTTTTTTTTTCTTATTAAATTTTTTTATATACTTGTTGGTTTTATTTTTTAAATATTCAATTTTTTTTCTAAATTTTATAAAAGTTTCAGGTTTATTATATCCTTTTTTAATCTCATGATTTATTTGATTTTTAATCTTATTAATTTTTATTAATTTTGAAAATTTTCGCGAGCTATTTTTAACAATATAGAACCTTATACTGCCTCCATTTACATCATTCGTTTCAAAATCTAATATTCTTAAATCGGTTTGGTCTAATAATTTTTTAAATGAGACAAAAGTATAATAAGATAAATGCTCATGACATATGTCATAAAAATTATTATTTATTATAAGCATTGGCAAATAGGTCATTTGCAAAGTCCAGACGCCATCAGGGTCTAATAATAAGGAAATATTTTTAATGAAATCTAATGGATTAGATACGGCATAAAACATTGCGCAAGATGTAATAATCTTAGCCTTTTTATTAGTAATTTTTTTTATGTCAGGTAAATTAAAAAAATTTTCAATTACTTTTATTTTGTTTTTCGTTTTTACTCTAATAATTTTATTTGAAGGTTCAAAACCAATTAAATTGAATTTTTTTCTATAAAAGCTTAACAAAGTAGAGTCGTTAGATCCAATATCTATTATAAGATCATTTTTAATTGGTGTTGCCAATTGAACGGTCTTGCTCACGACATCTTTTAATTGGGTTCTCATGGTGCTGTTCATCGAAGACCTATAAAATGTTTGATTAAATAAAATTTTTGGGTTTACAATTTCTTTTAATTGCAAATGACCACATGATCGGTCTTTACATAACAATAAAGTTAATGGAGTTTTAACTTCGTTTATTACTTTTTGATTTTTAGGTATAAATTTTCCAGAAACGAAATGCTTTTTAAATGAAATAACTTTTTTTAACTTATTATTTCTGCAAACTATACACTCTTTTAAATAGGAAAATTTTTTCACAAATATTTATTTTTTGTATAAATTAGCATTTTCTTAACATTGTAATTTGTATCTAAAAATTTTTCAGTGCATAAATCAAGCCAATTGAGCTATTAGTAACGGTAAGCTTAACGTGTTACCACGCTTCCACACCCGTCCTATCAACGTCGTAGTCTACGA
>JACCDP010490889.1_pt1 | contig 48293 bp, 66 predicted proteins | sample 7445841 | NCBI WGS metagenome assembly JACCDP01 (sample SAMN15323441, study PRJNA562643) | freshwater metagenome | isolation source: river surface water | place: USA:Blue River Watershed | collected 2017-08-17
GACGAATAAGTTCAACAAACTCGTGGCGAAGATTTACGAACAGCGTGGCGGTCTGGCCGGAGGGAACAACTTCAATAACGCGTGGAGCAAGGCCAGAACGGCCGCCATCAATCAAATTCAGGCCCGCGTCAACGCCAATAAGCCGCCCTTTTCGCCCTCACCGCCCAAGCCCAAGGCCAAAACCCCGAGCCCCCCTAAGCCCAAGGCCAAAACCCCGAGCCCCCCTAAGCCCAAGGCCAAGGCCAAGGCTCGCAATTTCAATTACAAATTGAGTCCATCTTCGGGCCGGGCGAAGATTCGGGCACCCAACTCCGGTCGGTACGTCTACGCGAACGGCTCGACCATCTCCATGGAGTACCTGAAGGGCATCGCGGCCCGTCTCGGTGTGAATATCAAGGGCCTTCGCTCAAAGGCGAATATCGCGAAGAAAATTTTTGGTTGATTAGATTAAATGAAGAACGTTCTCACGATCATTCTCATCGGCTTCATCCTTTTACTCGTGATTACGGGTGGTGTGTCTCTTTATGCGCTCCAGCCGGCCGACAAGGGGAACATCATCGTGTATGGTTCCAAGACGTGCCCATGGTGTGTCAAGCAGGAGGACTACCTGAAACAGAAGGGGATCCCATATGAGTTTGTCGAGTGTAGTAAGGGGGGTTGTCCTGAGTTCGTCGAGGGTTTCCCGACGATCATGAAGGATGGCGAGATACTGCGGGGGTATACTGAATTCTAAAGCTTAAACAGCGAGATGCCGAGGGCCAGGAGGAACGTGTGCCAGAGTGAGTCGACCGGCTTCAGCACGCTAATGTACTTCACGAGCGTGTTGTTCCACAGAAAGCGCATAAAAAACATCATGATGACCAGGAACACCGTGAATACTAAGATGTTATATATCATCTCCTTGCGGTTACGCGAGGTCAGGATATCCTTCATTTTATTATATTCAAATATAATAATATGGTGACAGCAAAGAAGCCGCGGCGCGTCACACCCGTCCGCAAGGCGGTCGTCCGCAAGACGGTCGTCCGGGCGCGGCCCCGGTCGGCCCCGAACCCCTGGGCCCCCAAGTACACGTGGGCTCCCTGGGGGACGGTCGGTGTCGTTCACGACAATTGTTACGACTATGCGTTCGGATCCTTCTCTAAGAGCCGCCAATCCAAGAGCGTCCCTGGAGACCGGAGTGGAATGGGCTCGAACGGTCTGACATTCCGGACCTGCAAGGGCATCGCCGAGCGCGTCCTGGCCGACAATCCAGGCAACGTCTACAAGATGCGAACAGGTGGAGAGAAGCCCAAGCGGGGTTTCTACAAGGTCATGTGCTTCGTGGCCCCGACAAATAACTTTGGAAATTCTACGGGAGATTTCCACTGGTACAAGGAGATTAGCTCGATCCAGTACAAGATCCGCCCGGGTGACACGGTCGGTGGTCTGGCGCGTTTTTTCAAGGTGCCGGCCAAGACGATCCGGGATGCGGCCGTCAAGGGTCGGCGGGCCGTGAATGCCAATAACGGCCGGGTCGCAAACAAAAACTCTGATCTTCATGTCCTGTCGAATTTCAACCAGAAATCCAAGAGCCCGCCTCTTCCCGTGGGTCGGGTCATAGAATTTCCTGTCAAATTATGGAGCCACAAGACGGGCTGGGCCGGTGGTCCACTGATTGTCGATGCGTCGGGGAGGACGATCAGTGATCCAAGGAAGGCGGACCGGAAATACAAGCCCGGGTTTCATTACACGAAATTCTGTTCGGCCTACGGTGTCCGTCAGGGCTTCGCAAAGACGGGTACGAATGCTAATCGAAACGGACGGACGGCAACCCGAGTTCTCTGAGGATGTCCTCGAGAACTTCGGTCGGCTCAATATCAAAGTGAATATCGGTCAGTAATCGACCACTATTTCTAGGGATCAATTCACGAACATCAAGTCCGAACCCGTCCATAATTGAAAAAATATTTGATGTGTCAAATTCGGCCGAGACCCTTTGATTATCGTGAACCCTCTCAATAATCAAGCGGCATTTGTACGTGGGCAAATCAAACGGAACCCGACACATGGGGCATGTCGGGTCACCGGGACATGAGCGCTTCCAACGATCTACACAACGGATGTGAAATGTGTGATTACACGGCAAAGTTCTATTGTTCCCCTGCTGGGCCATTGTCCCGAGGCATACTGAGCATTGCGGCCCCTGATGAACCTGACAACATTCATTTGGGCCGTGAATCTTGTTTCGACACGACCCACCCCTGAGAGTTGGGGCCCCACAGCGCCTCTCCATACTAGGTCGCGCGTGAATTATTCACCGGGCCCGTCGCGCCCTCGTGACTTCGGCCTCGAGTGATCGGATCGCGTCCCGGTACTTTTCCCTCATGTTCTCCTCGACGTTCTTGCGGAACACGACGATCGGGTCATCGTCCTGCTCCATGCGGCACTGGGGGCACTCGATGCTCGTCTCGAACCACTTCATGATGCACTTGGAATGGAACACGTGGCGGCACTTGAGCTTCTTGTCGGTCCGTTTCGTTAACTCAAGACACACGGCACAGGTCTGGGAAAGGTGTGCATGGCACTTCCCGTCTTGGACCGCCAATTTTTTGCACTTTGCTCCGCTGGCCGTCACAGAAGAGCAATTCATTCTCTGAAAGGATCTTACAAATTTCTTCATGAATTTCCTCGACAGTCCGATTCGCATTCACGATGTAAACCTTACAGGGCACCTTCATAACCAACTGTCGGTACTCGGCGTCGAGCTCCTTCATGTACTCGAGGGTCACGCCCGTGTCGCCCGCCTGGCCCCGCTTCGTCACGTGCTCGTACCCGAGTTCTGGGTCTTTCGAAAGAAAGATGTACAGGTCCGGGTACCAGGCATGTTTGTCATAAAACTGATCGTACGAGGTGTGCTCGGCCGGGGTCACGTGGCCCTGACGCTGAAGGACCGGCCAGAAGACCCACCGCGAACTCAGAAGGGACCGTTCATAAATGACCGGCTGCTTCGCCGATACGGGTCGGAGCGTCTGGAGGATCCTCATATGCAAAAGATAGGCCCATCGGGAAGGGTCCTTGTAAAATTCTTCGAGAGGCCAATCATCTATGGGCTCTCGACGGACTTGCCATCCCTTTTTTTCGAGCAAATTCAATTGGGTTGTCTTGCCCGACCCGATGTTCCCGTCAATCACAATTTTCATGTAAAATTAAAGCGTCCTATTTCTTTAGAAAGATTAGACCGTCTTGGTGGGCTCTTTCTGAGGCGGCGCGAATACGGCGCTCAGACTACTCATGCACGAACAACACAAAACACAAAACCCACAGGCCGCCAGAAGCACGACTACAGGAGACGTACCGCCCGAGTTACCGTTAGCCATTAATAAAGGATGAGATTATTCCTGCTCGACCAGAACCTTCACGGAGCCCGTGCGGCACGCGGCGTTCTTCAGGGGCAGGTTCAGGGCCTCGGGACCCTTGGTCTGCAGAAACGTACGGTACTTGTAGTTATCCTGGTAGTCGATCTTATTGCTCTGCATAATCACATCGTTCACGATGCTGCTCGAGTCGAAGGAGGTGATGCAGCGGCCATCCGCCATGCCCATACGCGTAGACATTTAGTATTGAAATACATTTTATTTCCTGTCCTGAAGAACCCGGACCCACTCCTCGAACGGGGCGCCCATGATCGTCCCGAACAACTCGGGCTCGGCGACCGGCTTGACCATTACATCCGGACGGATCGTCTTGTTGATGATGTCATACGATTGGGCAATCTCGTCAAGCGTCTGAGCCCCGGTCACGATAATCTTGCCGGTCGAGAAGATGCTCGCGGTCACCTGCTTCATCCCTTCACCCGGAACAAACTTCACCTTGACGGCGCTGTACCGATCCGGATCGAACGTCACCTTGAACCCGGGCCGCTGGGAAAACTGCTGGATCACCCTGTTCAGGTTCACCGAGGCATTGAGCGAAAAGTTGGTGTTGATCATCTTGACGGCCACGGCGTCGACCGGAATCTCCTGTTCGAGACCGAGCACAATTTTGAGGATAAATGCGAGCTGCTTGAGGACCCGCCGACAGTCAAACAGGTCCGAGCACCCCGCCACCTGGATCGAACCGTTCGGGAAAATCTTGATACTCTTGCGTGAATAGGCATCCTCATAACCGATCGTGATCTGGTTATAAAAGGCCGTCTCCTTCATGCGCCACTCGAAGCCCCGAAATCGGGACCCCTTGGGCCGAACCGTGACACTACCAAGTTTCGCAAAATTCTCCCGAAACTTGGGAAGGTCGATGTCCTGAAGAAACTTAGAGATCATCGTGATGGTCGTGATGCGGACCCATGACGGCGTGGGCCGCAAAGGGTCCGTCGTGAGCTCGGCGCGGATCCGAGCGAGTTTCTGAATGTAAGGGAACGTATCCATTTTGACTTGGTTATAAAGCGTCCGGCTTCTTTATGGGCCGGACATCACTCATTTTTTCGAGGCCTTGGACTTGCGGACAATGTTCGCCAGGGGGGTGCGCATAATTTGGGCCTTGATCACCTTCTGATAGTATTTCTTGAGGCGGTTTTCGTTCTCGTGAATGTTGTTCGTCTTGGTGACGTTGTGGGCCACGAGTGAAATCAGCTTGCGCTTCTTGACCGAAGAGATGACGCGGGCGAGCTCGGCGACGCGGATGCCCTTTGGCTTGGCCTTGCGACGCTGGGTCGCCTTGCGGCGGCGGGTCGCGGGTGTCTGAGAGAGTGTGTTCAGGCCCGTGAGAACCCGGGTCGCGTTGCTCGGACCCCCGAGACGCTGAACGGTTCGAATCGCCGCGGGCGAGGCGCCCTTGATGTTCACGGCCTGGGCGACGTTCCCGCGCGTCTCGGTCAGGGCCGTGGCCGCCTTGGCAACCTCAGGTGCACCACCCGGAACTGCCGCGACCATGTTCAGAGCGGGCTGGACCCCACCGACATTGCGAATAGCATTCTGCTGGGCCACGGGCAAGGGTGGCGGTGGCGCCCCGCCACCGTTCCCAACACCCCCCAAACCTCCAGCGTTCCCAGATCCCAAGCCGGCACCACCCGCGTTCCCGCCGCCTCCGTTGTTTCCGCGCATCCGGCGGCGGCGCTCGATCTCGTTGCGTTCAGCCTGAGCCCGACGGTTCTGGATCTCCATACGCCGAGCATAGTTATTGGAACTCTCGTTGCGGCGCCGGCTGTAAATCTCCATTCGGCGCTCATAGGCGGTGTTGTTTTCGTTCGGGTATCTCCGGGACCGTCTGATCCGACGCTCATATTCGTCGTTCGTCTCATACGAGCGACGGCGGGTATTAGACAGCCGCCGGCGATATTCATCGTTCGACTCGCCCCGCCGACGACCTATACCTTCATCTTGACGGATGTTCGACCGGGCCCGGTTATTCTCGGTCGCGATCGCGGCCAACAGATTTTTGTTCACAAATCCAAGGCGGAGATCCGTCTTGATATTTGCCAGGCGGCGGATCGCCACGTCAGGATTTGAGTTCTGACCGGCCTTTCTGATCTCTTCCAAGGCCAGAGTCGTGAGTTCGGCGCGACCCGGGAAATTAGACGGGACCACACGGAGCAACTCACCGATACGACGAATACGCGCCGTGTTCGACAGGGAACGCAGGTCCGAAATCTCCTGTCGGAGTCGCGTCTGAAGATCTGAATTCGATGGACCGTTCGTCCGGCCGCGCTTCTTGAACATCTCGATAATGTCCATTTTCGAGAAATTAATAGCGCCTATCTTGCGGATCTCACGTTCGACCTCATCGGCCGTACCAGGGGCGATTGGCTTTGTGCCATTCATGACCGATGGCGTATAATAATGGTTTATAATCTGCGTCATAATTACGACCTGTGAAGGATTCTTAACGGACTTCTTGAGCTCCTCGAGGGCCTTGCGGAGCTGCTCGAGCTCGGCCTTTGTGGCCACGTCACCCTCTATTTTACTGGTCAATTCGACCACCTTTTTGGCAGGAGGCCACAGCCGCTTGAAACGGTTCCACAATGACGGACGAGGGGGCGACGGGGGCTGTTCCTCCATGTTATTATTTGATTTGTTATTTTCAGGACGCTTTCGGCGACCTAATATTCTGTTCCATAACGATGGTCCCTGGGCCCCTAGGCGCTGGTTCGCCGGGCGCTGGTTCGCCGGGCGCCGGCGCATCCAATTGAAACGGCTCGTACCATTCGCCCGAGTAAAGAGGCTGAACCACTTGGGTGGCGTAGGTGCCAGGGCCGCCTCGGCCGCCGCCTGATTTCCCGCACCGCGTCGACGGAACCAGTCTGGAAATTTGAACGTAGGAAACTTCCACGGGCTCTTCAACACCTCGGCTTGTTGGGGCGCGGGCAGAGCTGCAAACTGCTGACGCTGGGCCTCGGGTAAACCGCCGAGAGCGTTGCGGGCCCCCACGGCCCCGATCACAATGTTCGTCATGTTGCGACCTAAATTGGCGATTTTGTTAGGCATTGCGTTTGGAGACGTCGCCTGCACAACTCTCTGGGCCGCGGCTGGATTTACGGCCCCTGCGACGATCGCCAAAAGACCCGCGGCCACGTCGGCCGGTGCGTGCTGACGGATCGCCTCCTCGACGTTTCCACTACCGGTCCCCTCGTATTTTTTGAGGACAAATTCGAACCGAGGGACGTTTCCGGGTCCTGGGCGTGGCTCCAGGACCCAACCTTTGTACGAAGAATTAAGGGTCGTTTGACCCCGGCGCTTGAATTTGGGCTCAAGGGCCGTACCGAACACGTAACCCATACGCTTGCCCGCATAGTATGCGTTACCTATGGCGTTCATTGGGCGCGTGTTCGCATTTGGGCTTCCGGTGGGTGGCCCGGGAAGCCGGCCGAGCGCGGTGGCCACGTTGGTATTCGACTGATTTTGTTGAGAGAGAATACTCACTACAATTTCGGTTATACTTTCAGGGATGCGATTAACGGCCTGAACCGCCTGTGCCACGGCGGCGGGCGGCGCGGCACCGAGGATCGGCGCGGCCGCGGCGGGACTAACGGCCCCTTTTACTACGGCCGTTAATGCCGTTGAAATGTTAGACATTGTACTACTAGGGGTCGAGATAAAAAACGTGTCATGTGCGGGTCACTGGAAGTCGGGTCTAAGCAGAAACCATGCTAAAAATGCTGAAGACCCGGCTCATCGCGCCTTACCAGCACGACGGGGTCCGATGGCTCGTGAACCGGGAACTCGACCTGGCGCGGCCAGGTGGGTTCCTGTGTGACGAGATGGGTCTCGGCAAGACGGTCCAAATGCTCGCGACTATGCTCGTGAACCCCAAGCCTCACACGCTCGTGGTCGTGCCCAAGTCCATCGTGGGTCAGTGGTGCGCTGAGATTGCGCGCTTCACGCCGAGCCTTACGGTTCACGCGTTCGACGGCGCCAAGCGCCACGTGCCCGAGAAGCTGCCCAACGTGATCGTCGCGCCCTACTCGGTTCTGGCTCAGCGGCCCGGTGCGCCTGCGTGTCCGCTCCTGGGCGTCCCGTGGGATCGCGTCATCCTCGACGAGGGCCACGAGATTCGCAACCGGAAAAGCAAGGTCCACATCGCCTGCCGGGCTCTGCAGGCGCCGATCCGCTGGGTCGTGACCGGCACGCCCGTCTTCAACTCGATGAAGGACTTTGTGGCCCTGTGCGCCTTCATTGGCCTGCCCAAGGAGGCCGTTCAGGGCTACACGGACCGGATTCGCGAGCGCTTCGTGCTCCGACGGACCAAGGAGGACGTGGCTCGGCACAACGCCCGCCTCGAGCTCCCGCCCTGCGACTTTGAGAATGTCGAGCTCGAGATGTACCCAGAGGAGCGCGAGCTGTACCGTTCGGTCTTTGAGCGCGGTCAGGACATTGTCCGCCACGTGTTCAAGACGGGCACGCAGAATCTGCACCAGATGGAGCTTCTCGAGTGCCTCCTGCGCGTCCGCCAGGTGATGACGTGGCCTCAGCTGTACCTCGACGGGATCGCCCTCAAGGAGGAGTCCGACCCTGAACCGTGGCTCGGTCGGTCCAAGAAGCTCGAGACGCTCGTGGAATCGATCAAGGCGCACCCCAAGGAGAAGACCCTCGTATTTACTCAGTGGATGGGTGAGATGGATCGGATCCAGGAGCTTCTCGCGGCGGAGGGCCTCCCGGTCTTCCGGATCGACGGCTCGGTCACAAAGGAGCATCGCGAGGAGCGCATCACGGGCTTCAAAAATGGGGCGGAAAATAGCGTGTTCCTGATCCAGATCAAGGCGGGCGGGGTCGGCCTCAACCTCCAAGAGGCGACGCGCGTCTACATCATGACCCCCGCCTGGAACCCGGCGACCGAGCTCCAGGCGATCGGTCGAGCCCACCGTACAGGCCAGACGCGCAAGGTGGTCGTGCGTCGGTTCATCTACACGGGTGAGGACGGGACCACGCCGCTACCGAGCGTCGAGCAGTCGATCATGCAGCTGCAGGAGGGAAAGGCTAGGGTTTGCGCAGAGGTCCTCAACGACCAGCGGCTCGCGACGCAGATCCCGAACGTGACGCGGACCAAGATCACGATTCATGCGCTCAAGAAGATTTTCGCAGTGTAATATAAATGACTATTGGCTCCCGGGCTCAGGTGTACCATGGTAACGCTGATCGCACCGCAGGCGGTCTCACGAAGAAGGATCTTAAGATGGACAAGAAGGGTGAGATTGTCAGCAAGGCCAAGTCCAAGGACGAGAAGAAGAACCCTTGGATCAAGGCGGTCGCCAAGGCCAAGAAGGAGCTTGGCATCAAGGGGTTCGCCCTAGTCCAGGGGCCGCTGCTGGCCCGGGCCCGTGAAATTTATTCCAAGTGAATAATATAGAATGCCGGGCAAGCTTCTTCTGTATTCGTGCCTGCTCCTCTCGACCGGCACCTTCCTGATCGCCTCGTCCGCAATCGGCATCGAGGCCTATAACAAGAACGCCGATTTCAAGGCAACAAAAAAGAACAACTTTAATTTCCTAATCTTTTTACTCGTGTGTGCGATCCTGTGTACTCTCATATCATTCGGGGGACTTTACATGGGTGCTTCAGGTCCTTAATTTCTAGACAAAAAGTAACATGCCCTCACGTTCACGTTCACGGTCGCGCTCCAGACCCGGGCTTTTGCCACGGCCCATCAAAATGGTCCTGGCAAATATCCGGAAAATTTTAGGTGCGAAAAAGTAAGATGAGACGCTTGTCGGAGAACGAGCGCCGCTTCCTCAGACGGCTGCTCGAGCGCCAGCGCAACAACAATAACATGAGCCCGTCACCCCGTCGCGAACGTCGGTCGGGAGGGCGGGCCGAGAAGACCAAATATCTGAATGAGCAGATGCGGCGCGTATACAGAAATACGGGATCGAACCGTCACTTTGTATACTCGGGTCCAAATAACCGTCCAAAGGTCCGGACGTATACCGAGATTTTTGCTTTCAAAAATGATTGGAACCAGATCCGGCGGATAGGGGGTGGCGCCCGAAGCCGCACCCGAGGGGCAGCGCCCATTCGCTACCGAACGACCACCACCCGCCGTGGAAATTATCGCCGTAGATATTAATGGCACCTTCGTCCATGGCCCTCATGGGCCTGGTTCGCAAGACGAACCGTGCGCTTCTCAATCGGTTACTGGCAAAAAAGCGCACGTCCCTTTCGCCAAGACGGGCCCGTCCAAAGACGGCTCGGCGGGCGTCTCGACGCACGGCCCCCAGGTTTTAATCTGATGGACCCGAACGACTAGTCCCCAATTTCCATTGAAAAAATAGGTCGAGTCTACATCGATCAGACAGGCCACCTCCTGTCCCCTAAACAGGCCTTCCCGAACATCCGGGCTGACCTGTTTCGAATTTTCATCAAAAATATAGGCCGCTTCGTCAATTTTGAGACGGAGAGACGGCCCGGGACCCATGTTCGACTTGAACGGCTCTTGTGGACAAAGGAGCGTCTCGAGGTCGGACCACCATTTAGTGAAACCGGGGTCCTGAAATTCAACGTTCATACTTTTGAACTGGGACACGCCCCATTGACAAGTGCCCTTGGGTATCTGGAATCGCAATGGCCCGCCCTGATACCGAAACTTCGTTCGGTCCCGTCCCGATTGGACGTACTCGATGGACTGTGTATCAATTTCATTCCAGAAAACCATCCTATTAAAATAAAATGTGTTCTTTTTTTAAGTGAAATGGGCCACTCAATAAAGGGGCAGACGCCTCGCCAGTACCGCCCAAGCGCGACGCGCCGGCCATCCGGTCTTTCTCCCATAAACGAGGGGTCGTCTCCAGCCCGACGCCGGTGGGCCCGGTTGCGCCAGGCCGTCAAGAAGAGTTCTCAGATTCGGCGCAACATCAGAACGAAAGGGTATGCCAAGCGGGGCCGATTCACGGTTCGCAATGCTTCGCCGCCCAAGAAGAAGACTCCGAGCCCCCCGCGCGTGTCGTTATGGAAAAATACACCAAATGGAATTTACTTCGTGAGTCAACCGTACCGCAAGGGGCGTTTCACAATCGAGAATATCTACGGTTTCGTCCCTATGCCTAAAAAGTCGCCCCCGAAGCGTTAATCATCCGGGCCAGACCCGAGCCCCGAAGAAGTACCCTCATTTCCGTATAAAATGATTCCTCGGCCGGTACGACCACGTGTTCACCTGTCGGCCCTGTAATCTCGATCATGTGATCTGCGCCCTCCTCGTTAAACATGGTCGCCCATTTGTCTGTATAATTCAACTTGTATGGTCTCCGGACAATGTGGAAACCCGGTATCCGGAAAATGTGGAGCGATTCAGTTTCTAAATTGTAAATGAGGCCATCGTGGGAGTATAACATGAACCATAGGCGCCAGGCCCGGGCCTCGTCAATTTTTCCGGGCCGAACTTTAAAGGCCAACCGGCTGTCGATTGGCAAGTCGGCCAGTCCAATAATTTTCTGAATAATTTCAGTCGGTAATTGTGACCATATTTTTGGATCCATACCCTACACGAATTTAACTTTTTTATTTAAGACTATATGATTTCGGCATATGGTCGGGCCGAGGACATGGGTATCCGAAAACATGGTCATCTCGTAGTCCTCCCATCCAATATTGAACACGTAAAGGTCAGGGCTTCTGAATTGCGAAAACTTGATACCCTTACGCATGATCCAATAGGGTTGTTCGCGTTCGGTCAGGCCCGTAAAGTCCCACATAGTCCGAGACAGATGGTCATACACAATTTCGGATCTTAATTCAAACTTCCTGGCAGGGTTCAGTTTCCTGGGAGGAATTTTGAATGCTAATCGGACGTCAATATCGTCCAGGGACCCTATGATGTGCAGGGCCAGATCGTTTGGTATCTGGGTCCACACTGGGTCCATTACTTCTTGCAATTTTTATAGGCCGCGCAACTTGCACGCATCGTGAACCCCTTTATCGGGCCTAGGAGACACCGGAGCTTTGAGAATTTACGGGGTAAATTGAAGACCTTTTTGTTCGAGGACCTCACGCACTTTTTGTTCTTGGGGCCCGACTTGCAACAGGGTCTGACCATCCTAATTTTAGTTCAGAATTTGTTCAGCCCGAGCACATCAGACATCCCTCAGGATTGTCCCGGCGACACGCATTGATCTGGTCCTCCGTGTACACTGGCTCCTTCGGAGCCACTGGAACCGTGACCTGGATCGGCTTGGCCTTGGCACGGGTCCGCAGATAGTACATGCCCGTCTTGAGCCCCTTCTTCCAGCCGTACATGTGCATGCTCGACAACTTGGCGACCGTCGGGTCCTCCATGAAGATATTCAGCGACTGTGACTGGTCGATGTACGCACCCCGATCGGCCGCCATGTCGATGATGGACTTTTGCGGGATCTCCCATATGGTCCGGTACACGGCCTTGAGGTTCTCGGGGATCCCAGGGATGTTCTGGATCGAGCCACCGTGCCGAATGATTTCGGTCTTCAAATTTTGGTTCCAAATTCCGAGCTTCTCGAGATCCTTGACCAGGTGCTTGTTCAGGACCACAAACTCCCCGGCCAGGGTCCGACGCAGGTAGATGTTGGTCGTGTACGGCTCGAAACACTCGTTGTTTCCCATGATTTGAGACGTGGAAGCGGTCGGCATCGGTGCGACCAGGAGCGAGTTACGCAGACCATGTGCGAGGATATCAGATTTGATTCGATCAAATCCCTCGGGCTTCTGATCCCACATATCAAACTGGAGGATCCCCTGAGACGCCGGTGACCCCTTGAAAGTCTCGTAGGGCCCCTCCTCTTTGGCGAGCTCACACGAGGCATGAAGAGCTCCACAGTAAAGCACCTCGAAGATGGCCGTGTTAATTTCGCGCGCCTTGGGCTCATCGAACGCAAGCCCCATCATCATGTATACATCGGCCAGCCCCTGAACCCCCAGAGCAATCGGTCGATGGCGCATGTTGCTCTTTCGGGCGGCTTCGGTCGGGTAAAAGTTCTTGTCGATGACGCGGTTCAGGTTCCGCGTGACAATCTGGGCCACCTCGTGTAGCTTGTCAAAGTTGAACTCGCGTCCCTCTACGAAAGTCGGGAGACAGATGCTCGCCAGATTGCACACGGCCGTCTCGTCCGGGCCAGAAACCTCGATGATTTCCGTACACAGGTTCGACGACTTGACGGTCCCGATATTCTTCTGGTTCGACTTGGCGTTACATGCGTCTTTGTAGCACATGTAAGGCGTGCCCGTCTCGACCTGGCTCCGAAGGATCCGGTCCCAAACGTCCCGGGCACGGACCTTGCACTTGTACCGACCCTGGGCTACATACAACCGGTACAGCTCGTTAAACTCCTCACCCCAAACATCAGGCAGGCCCGGACACTCGTGTGGACACATGAGGAACCAGTCTTCGTTCTTTTCAACCTTCTCCATGAAAAGGTCCGGGATCCACAGGGCCGTGAACAAGTCGCGGCACCGGGCCTCCTCGTCACCCTGGTTCAGGCGCAGGTCCAGGAACTCCATGATGTCGGCGTGCCATGGCTCGAGGTATACGGCAATTGAACCCTTGCGCTTTCCACCGCCCTGGTTCACGTACCGGGCCGTGTTGTTGTAAACACGGAGCATCGGTACGATCCCGTCGGCGACGCCGTTCGTGCCCTTGATGGGCGTTCCGGCCGCGCGGATGTTCGAGCAGTGGATCCCGATGCCCCCGGACCACTTCGAGATGTGCGCGCACTCCTTGAGCGTTTCGAAGATGCCCTCGATCGAGTCATCCTTCATGGCCACGAGGAAGCAGCTCGACATCTGAGGGTGGTTCGTGCCCGCATTGAACAGGGTCGGGGTCGCGTGCGTAAAGTACTTCTGGGACATGAGATCGTACGTCTCACGGACCCGGGGATAATCGTCTCCATGAATACCCAGGGCCACACGCATGAAGAGGTACTGGGGCGTCTCGCCGACGTTGAGGTAGCCCTTCTGGAGCGTCTTGACACCAAAGAACCCAAAGTTGTAATCGCGCCGCGGCTGGATCCACGTGTCCATCTCGAGGCTCAGACACTTCATGAAATGGTCCGACACGATCCCTCGAACATGGAGGCCGACCATGGCATCACTGAACGTCTTGGGGCAGGTCTTTTGGAGATTGCTGATAACTATGCGAGTTGCGAGGGTCTCGTAGTCGGGGTGTTCGGTCATCATACCGATAGCAACCTCGGCCGACAAGTTGTCAATTTCGGCCGTGGTGATCCCATCGTACATGGACGTGAAGACCTTTTGGGCGACGCGGTCAGCCTGTACTTGGAGGACCTCGAACTCGGGTGCCTGATTTAGTTTTGAAATTCGTTTCGTGACCTTGTCGAACAGCATCTCGACGAGCTCACCCGAACGCTTTGTGACCTTCATTGTATTTTTAGGGCCCGTTTTTTTTATCAGGTAGTCTTAATGGCGTCAAAGTATTTGCCGTCTCCCCTCGTGGATGCTTACTTTTCGGACTTTAACAAGGAGGCCCTCCAGGATCAGATTATCGCGGCCATCAAGGAGAAGACGGGCTACGAAATTCAGAGACAAAATTACTCTGACCTCGACGCTCTCATGCAGCGCGTCTTCACGAACATGCGCCGGGACCCCTACTCGAACGTCCGTGAGCAGGTCGACGCCATGAACGCCCGGGTCGTCAAGGAGGCCACGTCGACCATCAGCACCGGAATGCTTCAGCAGCTCATGTACATGCGCGACATCTCCCAGAACGCAGTACCTCTGGCCGTACCAGTAAGCACGAGCACATACGGAAATAAAATACCAAGTAATTTTAAGATTGGGTTCTGATGCGGGCCCTTGACGATATCCTCTTTGGTTTCCTCGTCTTTTTTGCCATAGAGCGCGGGATCCGCTTATTCAGCAACTCGGTGATAGAGCCTTGGGTCGAGAAGAAAACGTCCGATAAAAATACTATCGAAAATTGGAAGCTCGCGGCCGAGCTCGCCGCGCTCGTCATCGCGACGCTCCTCGTGTACAAGTATCGTGGATTCATCGGGCGGTTCAACACCAGATAAGAACTCACGACGTTCTGTACATAATGAACAAATACCGTGATGAAACGGCCGTGATGTGCAAGCAAAAGGGGTGGGACAAGGCGCCCGTAAGTATCGTATGGATGCTCCTCAACGAGGAGATGGGCGAACTGGCCTCATCGATCCGTCAGAACCAGCGGATCTATCGCAAGTCGGGGCTCAAGAAGGATCGTGGGACCGACATTACCATGGAGATGGGGGACGTGTTCAGTTACCTCTTTCAACTCGCGGCCATGTTGAATGTCGACCTGGACACCATGTGGGAGCTCCACAGGGCCAAGATCCAGACGAAGGTGTACAAGGAAAATAATGTAAGTGCTTAATAATAGATGGCGTCAGCCTCGATGATCGACGACCGTCTCCAAATTGACGGTTTCAATCCATACACGTGGTCGGGCACGTATGGCGTGTCCACCGACGGATTTCCCAAGAATCTCTTTATCGATGGATCCTACACGTCGGGCATAAGCGAGAAGCCCATGGAGGTCACGGCCCCGGTCGAGTACCCCGACGACCCGAACCTTCACAACTCGGGCCCCATGTATCTCAAGACGGCCGAGGTGAGTCCTGCGCCATTCCGTGGGTTCCCAGCCCGCAAGTTCGAGTACTCGGATGGTACGACTACGTGGTACCGTCCGGGTGCTCCTTGGTCTTGGATGGGTCAGGGGCCAGGCGGATCATCTGATGACACGTGGACGGCTCGCATGCGCATGAGCCGGCCGAACAGCTGGATCCTGTGGATCGCCCTGGCAATTTTTGCTTATATTTTGTACACTAAATTGCGTTAATTTTCGGCGCAACAACTTGAACGAGCTTCTTTGATAAATTTTCCTTTTCAATTTTGGTTCGTTCATCCAACATGGGACACCGATGAACCTCCAGTTGGATGCACGCTGTACAAAAGTTCCCCAGACAGTCCCGGCACTTCAGGAACCGGTTCTTGTGGGCACACTTCCGCTCCCCGTACACTTCCATCAGAGACTCCTTTGGGGTCGGCATCTACTATTTCACAAACAATTTCATTCTTAAATTGTGAAGGTACGGGGTCGTCCTGAATTTCACAGAGGCCCTGAGCTCGCCCCTTGAGGACCCGTCTCCATACCATCTCCATGATTGGTAGGTTTTTCTGGAACCATTCACGGTCCCGAGTGACCCTGACAACCACAAACTCGGGTTCGGCCCCCTCAACTTTGGGCGGACGGTACTGGACAAAATCACACTCGTCGAGATCCGTAATCTCGAGCTGGAGCTGGACTTGGGGCCAGTAGTGTTTGGGGACCTTGGGTTCAATCTTGCGTGTCAGGGGGCACTTAATCTCGACCAGTAAGCCATCCTCGGTGACCCCGTCGGGTGACGCCCCGAGCCACGGGTGGTCCCTGTGCCGGACCAGCCCAATCTCATGAGTCTTGCGGCCCGTCCGAGCATCATAAAGGTCCCGGACAATCGGCTCCAAAAGCGTCCCATGGGCCGTGGCGGCGTTCCCGGCCCACTTGGTCCTGAGGACCTTCTTTTTCACAAACGCATCGACCGATTCGTAGTGATTCTCACCCAGGGCGCTCGCAATGTCGCTCGCGGTGATCATATTGTCCCGCAGATCTAACCATTCCTGACTTCTTTGTTCGGCGTATTCGGCCGCGAGCAGTTCACGGGCCCGTAGTATCAATGTTTCGCTTCGGGACATTCTTATTCTTAAACCGTGGATCGGTCTTAAGTACTATTTCGGCCGCATTTTGTTCGGCCTGTTTTTTCGTGCTCGCGAAACCTGATCCACAGTCCATCCCGTCGACCACGACCGTGATGAAAAACTGGCCGTTGAACTGCCCGGACACGCGGTACTCGGGCAATGGATATTTGAGGGCCTGGCACCAGCGCATCAACTGGTCCTTGTAGTTGTCGTCGGTCAGGGACGTCTGGACCTTTGTGAACGAATGAAGAACGAAATTCTTGGCGTGGATCATGCCCAGATCGAGGTAGATGGCCCCAACGAGCGCCTCGAAGACATCCTCCATAATGTGCTCATTGGTGTTCCACCCATTGCGCTCACCCTTCTCGTCCATCATGATGAGCTTGTCGAGCCCAAGAACCTTGGAAATTTCACAAAGGGTCTTGCCCCGGACCATCTTCGTCCGGGCCTTGGTCAAGAAGCCCTCCTGCTCCTTCTCGTGAAGATCAAAAAGATGCTTTGTAATGATAAATCCGAGGACCGAATCCCCCATGAATTCAAGCGTTTCGTACGAACCAGTCAAACCTGAATAGCGTTTCAGGGCTGACTTGTGCGTAAAGGCCCGCTGATACAGCTGTATATTTTTGATTTTTGTTCCGACCAGAGTGTTCAGGAAGTCCCTAGACAGTTCGGGCGGTGCGATGAGTTCTGTTTCCATTTTATGATACTAGTTCACTACATTTTTAAGCCTCGGGGGCGCGGCCGAAGGACTCGATATCCTAAATTTGGGCCTTCGGCGAGACGGACCCTTCGGGTCCGGGGCTCATGCCTTCGCGACCTTCGGACGGGCCTTCTTCTCCTTGGGCGGCGCGTTCGGGTCGGCCGGGGCCTTGGCCTTCTTCTCAGTCTCGGGCTTCGGCTCCTTCACGTAGTGCGGGTTGATGTACTTCTGGATGTTCAGGAAGGTCACCTGGGTGCCCGCGGGCGGCTGCAGCAGATCCTGCAGGGTCGCGTCCAGGGTGATGTTCTGACCGGCCTTCAGACCCTTCTCGGTCACATACGCGTTGATGCGGGTCGTCACCTGAGAACGCGAGATCTTCTCATCGGCCGCCAGGCCCAGGAAGGCCCGCAGCTTGTCGGATACACCCAGGGGCTTGTTGAAACCGTTGTTCACAGTACGAGCCTTGGTCTTCTCACCCGTAGGGTCCTCAATATGAGCCTTGATCTTGCGCATATCCTTGCGCAGAGCCTTCAGCTCCTTCAGCACATCATCAAGAGTCGTGATCGGGGTATCGGTGGCCATTTCTACTTCTCCATGGTCCTGAGCCTTTAAGCCAGGAAGAGAGCCATAACCATCACGGCCAACAGGATGAACATAATCAAAAAGATGTGCCAGACTTTGTAGTCGACTTCGGTTCTCGATGTTGAATTGTAAAAATTGGTTGGGGCGTCGAGTGATGTCGCACCGGGAATGTCAGAGGGCCGATCGCTCTGGGCCAGGTTCACGTTGAAGCCAGGGGGCAAGGTTGTGCCCTTAGACTTGCGAAGTTCGACATTTTGGGGGGGTTGGCGGCCCGGGTTATTACAGGCCGGTTGACAGCATCCCACGTCGCATGGGTACACAAGACCATTTTGCCTATTGACGTAACCACAAATGGTCGAGCCGGCCTCGACCGGATCCGGCAGACACGTACAGTATTTATTCACGAATTCAGAGGCACACTGCGCGCTCATCTAACATTAAAGAAGAAATTTGTTTATGATATAATGGAGTACGCCAAGCCCCAGAAGCTCCCAGACGGTCGTTATTTTCTGAAGGTGACCGGCGCTCGCCACCAGGTGAACGGTCTGACGCTCCAGGATTCGCTCACCGCCAAGGCGGTGAACTTTTGCGTCTCGGATCCGTCCCTGTTTGCTAAAATTGATGAGGAAATTCTGACCCAGGCCAAGGCGTCCAAGGTGGAGTGGTTCGGCAAGGAGCTCAGCGACGAGACGATCGTGAACGCGTATCAGGAGAGCGTGACGGACGGCGTTCTTGGCGCGTCCCTCGCGACCCTCAAGGGTGAGATTGTCACGGTCGCCTTTGATACCCAGAAGAATCAGGTTGATCTTCAGGACGTCAAGGCTGACGCGACGGTCGATGTGCTGCTCGAGCTGTCGGGTCTCTGGTTCCTCAAGAAGTCGTTCGGTCCGATCTGGCGGGTCATCCAGGTGCGCGTCCGGGGTGCACCGGCCCGGGTCCCACCCAAGGAGTATCTTTTCACGGACGACCCCGAGCCCGAGGATGATCCAGCCGATTATCTGGACTGACCGCCCAAAAAAATATCATAAACTTATAATAAATGGACCGCAAGGGACTTGCGATACTGATCTTGGCCGCCGTGATTCTCCTGCTCCTGTTCGCCCCCAAGCGTAGCGGGTTCTCGGCCGGCGTGGCCGGCGCGAATGTTGGTGGTTGGCGTCAGGAGGGTACGTATCAGATCTCTCAGCCCGACTACGCCCCGTGGTCCGGCAAGTCCTCGTCGGTCGACGCCGTGGCGACCGCGAGCCTGATCCCCCGTGACGTGGTCCAGACCGAGGACTTTGGTCAGTTCAGCCCGGACAAGATCCTGGGCAATCAGAACTACCTGGATCCTCGCAGCCAGATTGGTTACCCCGAGACGGTCGGCGGCGTGCTGCGCAACGCCAACCTCCAGGTCCGCTCCGAGCCCATGAACCCCCGCACGCCCGTGTCTGTGTTCAACCTCAGCACGATCCCGCCCGACACGATGCGCCCCAAGTTTGAGATTGCTGCCGAGTATCAGTAAGCGGTCCCAGTCGCTTCGCGACTGTCCCTTCCCGCGTAACTTTACTTAAATAAGTAACTATATATCTACTATAAATGGACTTCAAGACTGCGATGACCGAGTGGGTCACCCTTAAAGCCCAACTTGCCGCAGCTCGCAAAGATCTCGGAACGTTGAATAAACGTGAAAAGGAACTTCGCCAGTTTGTGACTGATCACATGACCCGGAATGAGATTGACACCGTCCGGGTCCAGGAGAAGGTCAAGGTGAACCTCAAGAAAAAGAAGCAGCGCGGTGGCATCACCAAGGACGTCATCAAGAAGGGCCTCGGGTCCTATTTCGGTGGCGACGAGGCCAGGGTCGAGGGGGCTTTCCAGGCGATCCTCGACGCCGCACCCCAGAAGGAGGTTTCGGGCGTGTCCGTCACGGGTCTGACGGCCCTCCTCGAGGCTTAAAAGCTCGGGACGTATAATTTATAAGTAAAAATGGGTCAGGGCGATGAGTACTCGCGGGATGCCTACATTTTCGAGGACGCGTATGATTCAGACGGGTCCGATGAGTTTGACACTGACCTTCATCCAGAGGACTGGCAGGACTGGTACTCAGAGGAGCTCCTCGATGCCTGGATGAAGATCCGTGATTATACCGATGAATTTTACATCAAAATTGATGCGGGCTACCACGAGTTCGTTGAGCTCATGCTCGAGCCCGAGCAGTGGCGTGGCCGGCCGAACCCTTCGGATCACGCCCGGGCCATGTGGTCCCTCATTCAGGACGTACCCGTCGTCCAGGAACGGATTACCCAGGAGAACTTTTTCGTCTGGATCGAAAATTATATCAGATATTTGTAAATGATGATTGACATTACCGGCCCCAAGGTCCTGATCCCGACTGTCCTGTTCGCGCTGCTCAGCCCGGGCCTTATTCTGGCCCTGCCGGCCGGTCAGCCCCGCACCGTCCAGCTGCTGCTGCACGCCCTGGTCCTGACCCTGGTTTACTGGGTCGTCGCCAAGTTCATCGTGAAGGTGAACCTGACCAAGGCTGATCTGATCGTGCCGGCCGTGCTGTTCGTGCTGCTGACGCCGGGCGTGCTGCTGACGCTGCCCGCGGGCCCCAGCGGCCGTGTCTGGATGTCGGGTGAGTACGGCCCGGTGTCCACGCTGGTGCACGCCGTTGTGTTTGCGATCGTGTTCGCTACTTTGCGTAAGACTTTTCCGAAGTACTACTAAATGATTAAGTACCTCTCCATCGGCCCAGGAGCCATGGGGTACTTTATCTATCTCGGATTTCTATCTAAATTAAAACAAGATGGCCGGCTCGATGCTCTTGAGGAAATCTCGGGTGCATCGGCCGGGGGCCTCGCGGCCTTCCTGTTTTGCGTGACGAAAGGGGACCTGGCAAGGGCCCTGGATTACTCGCTCACCGTACCCGTAAAACAGATTATGAAACCGAACCTTAAAAACCTTCTGGTAAACTTTGGCCTTGTGCCCGTCTCCAAGATCCGGAAAGTGCTCGTGTCCGGGACTGAACAATTTATGAACAAAAATGATGTCACCTTCCGTGAACTGTATGAATGGTTCCCGGTCAAGCTTCATCTGTCGTCATACTGTGTCGATCTCGGGAAGACGGTTTACTTTTCGGTCGACACGACCCCGACCATGAGTGTTCTAGACGCCGTTTGCGCCACGGTCGCGATCCCGTTCCTGTTTGCGCCCCTCAAACTATCCGACGGTTGGAACTACATGGACGGTGGATCGGCCGAGACGACCCCCTCGGCCCCCTTCCTCGGAAAGACCGGCGTTTTAGGAATAAAATTAGGACCGTGTATCCCACGACCGGCTCGAGACCTCAAGACCCACGCCCTCAATATCCTGTACTCGACCATGAGTTTGAGGTACAACTACGACGTCCCAATTTTGGAACTAAATTCGGAGGGTTCGGACGTCTTTGACTTTGGTGCGTCAAATGAGGGCAAGCTCAAGTTGTTCATCCAGGGCCACACCCAAAAAAATTCTAATTAAATTACAAAATGGCCGAGACCCCTATGCGTCGTAGCCACGTCCGCCGCGTGACCCGCAAGGTCGTCCGCGTGACCCGCAAGGATGGCACCTCTTACACGTATGTTCGTAAATCGCGCCAGACCAAGGTCCGGCCCTCGTATGCCTATGACGTGGGTACGATCGGTCAGCCCAAGTCCCGGATCGGCCCGCTCAAGCACGGTATGTTGACGAAGTTCGGGTACCACCCGGTCGAGGCCAAGACGAACCGTTACAAGGCTCTCAGCCGTGGGATCTCCAAGGGTGAGAAGCCCCTGGCCGTGATGCGTCGTCTGATTGCGATCAGCACGCTCACGAAGCGGACATTGCCCCGGGCCTCCCGCATCTACAAGCAGGATGCCATGTGGGTCCGGTCCAAGTACGCCAAGTCATTCAAGACGGAACGCAAGTAAAAAAGTTGAGGTACAGTAGAATGTCTCATAAAAAGACCTTGATGAGCCTTGCGGCCGTTTTCCATCCGTACACGTTAAGTCTAAATCAAGAGTATGGTGAATATACAATTAAAATACGTAATGGAAATAAGAATGCGGCAAAGTTGAATTATTTTTTGGATAAAAATGATGGTGAGATCTTTCTGTCAGAAGGGCGAACTTATGCCGGTTACGATAAGCGTGGGATCGGCACGAAACTGCGCGCGCTTGTGCTGTACGCCGCTTACCTCAACGGCTTCAAAAAAGCGGTCCAGATATCGACGAACTTGAACAAGATGACGCCCGGCCAAAGACCCATAAGTGCTAGAATAATGAATAAACTAGGCTTCAAAGTCAATAAGATTCACAATAACAAGTCCGAGAATAGATCACTTAATTTAAATAAGTCTTCGATGAATAAGATTCTGGCCATATTGAAGCCCGTGTAGCCAATATTTTATCTCACAAACTACTATATGGCGAAAGGCAATGGGTCCAAGAAACCCAACAAGCCTAAATTTAGCGCAAGAAAAGCTATTGGACTTGGGTTACTGGCGGGTAGCGCGGGTTATCTGGGGGCGGTTGGCCGACAATACCAACCGGCCATCAAAGCAAATTCAATGGTGACGCGTAATTTCCCGATGGGTTCGGCCTTGGCGGTTCCGGCCGGAGCCCCAGCGTGGGCGAAAGCGCTTCCAATCTGGGAGACGGCGGCCAATGCCGCGGCCCGCCGACAGCTTGCAAATCTTAAGAAGCAGGGAGTTCCCATAACTTATGGATACAATGCGGCCAAGGCCAATAACAAGGCGTGGATTTCCCGATCGGCCCTGTACAATACAGGAGGTGTGCCGACTACGTATACATTCAAAACTATGAAAAATATACCCAGGAAGATCAACTGGAATCCAAAGGGTATTCCACTCAACAAACTCATTGGATCTGGGTGGAGAAAGGCGTCTCTGGCGGCCGCGTTGTGCGGGGTGACGGCTGCGCTCCTTCGTACAAAATCTAATAAGTTTATTTTTCCAGCTATTTTATGTGGTTCCACATTGGGTACATACACGGGGTACGGTAATAAGGCTGCAGTTCAGGCTGTAATCTCGAGCTTGGCAGCGGGTTGGGCCGCTATACAATATAAAGCTAAACTGAATGAAGAATACAAGAAAGAACTTAAGATCAAGGCAGTCGAGGCCGGGATGAACTTTCAAACTAAAAGCCTAAATGTTGCTAAAAATCAATTAGAAAAAGTTGGTGAGCAAATAGAGGCCACGAAAAATCAGACGAAGGAACAGGCTGCGGCGGCCGAAAAGGCGACGGCCGCTGTGAACAGGGCCACCAACAAGGCGGCAGAAAATGCCGCCGCTGGGCGCACCACTCTTTCTCGGCAACATGAACTGAATCGCCAGGCGCAGGCTCGGATAGCCGCTAACGCACTTGCGCAGCAGCAACGCCTTGCGAATCGCACCTACCAGCTACAACTTACACAGACGGCCCTGTCCATGTATATCCAGTGGAAGGAGGCCGAAGACAGAAACGACCGGAGAGCACAGGCCTTCTTGGAGGGCGCCATGAGACAATTGGCGCAAGTCACGGGTGACGCCCCTCTCTTGGCCTTTCTGAACGGCCGTCGCAACAATGCGGGTGGCGGCTCGGCGCTTCAATGGGGAGGCGGTTCCTCGAACTGGGCGAGCGCGCCGGCCCTTTCCAACGCGAGCCAGCGCCAGCGCCAGCGCCAGCGCCAGCGCCAGCGCCAGCGCCAGCGCCAGCGCCAGCGTTAGGTGAACTGAATTACTAACAATCTCTATTTTTTCATCACCGTTGAACATGGTGATAAAAAGATGGACCGGGTGTTAAAATCAAAATATAGTTATATAATATGCCTCTTAGACCGGCCCCTGCGGCGGTGCTTGCCGCTGCAAGAGCCCTTCAGCGCCAACAAAACGCACAACGTGCACCACGACGCCGAGTACTCCATAACGCTGCCGCACCTGTACGACGTGGGCCGCCGCGCGCCGCGCGGCGCGCGGCCGAGGAGGCGCGTCAACGGAATATTGCGGCCAAAGCCAGGTTATTATCCACCATAAATGCGTTTATAGAGATGGCGAACATAATGGAATATGGAGCTTACCGCCCAACATTAAACGCATTTAGAAACTTCGCCGCCGAGAATAATTCCCGCCGCCTCGGGGCGAAGGCCCGAGCCATTCTCCGCGCTTATTCACGGATGCCAGCGGGCAATCAGAACGAACCGGGTCTGACCCTAGCCCAGAAGGTGGCACTGGCGAAGAAGGCCAAGACTTTATTAAGAAATTATTCACCGGCTCACGCCGAGGCTATAGAGAATGCCGCAATACGTCATTACGCACGGGTACCCGTACCGCAATTTTTGAGAAACGCAATTCTCGAAGGAGTCGCTCGAGCTGTTGGCCCGCCCCGGCCGCGCGCCGCGCCCGCCGCTCAGCGTCAGGCGCCCGCCGCCCGTCCAGTGAACGCACGGACGGCATTTCGTCAAGCCGCAGGGGCATTGATGGCCGCTACTCCCGCCGCGGCGATGCAGACGGGTCGCGCCGTTGCGCAAAGAGGCCGGCGGGCGGCATCATCAGTCGGTTCTGTGGCGGGACGGACAGGTCGCGCCGTTGCGCAAAGAGGCCGGCGGGCGGCGGCGTCTGTTGGATCCGTGGCCCGTCGTATGGCCCAGTATGGCGGGCCTCTATTGGGAGGAGCTAGACAACGCGCCAATTTTTAAGTCATTTTCTTTAGGCTTATACTGGAATTTTAGTCGATAATAAAGCGAGGAACGTCTTCTCTTTGTTGCTGAGGTTCAATTTACGCATTACATTGGGTTTCATCAAGTTCTTTCGGGACAACCCAGTATTTTTCAATTCCATCCATGCTTTATTGACCAGAGAATTCATATTTACATTTGGTTCGCGAGCCTTGAATAAATAGTTGGCGATAACACGGGAGCGCGCGTCGCGGCCAAAATTCCTTCTGTATGTAAAAAGCCGTTTTTGTAATTCGGTAAACTTGGTGACTAGGTTTTGCTCCTTGGGCTTTAAAATGGTCCAAGTACTAGCTTGAGTAGGTAGATGCTTTTGTAAGTTGACGTATTGTGATCTGATGTTCTTGTTGGAGAACATCAATTTCGCCACGCCAAGTATTTCATTGTTAGATCCATTTGTTCTGTTGGCCATATTAAAGTATCTCTTGAGATGGCCCTGGGCGTCATGAGTTCTGAACCAGTTCAAGCGAGCCGCGTTACTTGCGGTCGCGCCCGATAGTATAGCTTTACCAGTGGCCCTCGCCCCAGCTGGTAATGTTCCTTCGGGTGTTAATTGATATAAAAGCTTTGCGATGCGCCCAATACTAGGGGAAATTATGGCAGCAGCGGCCGCTCCTGTAATGGGCATTCCCGCGCCCGTTAGCGCCGCACCGGACACACCACCCGCTCCTCCTAAAATCGCCGAATATGACGCTAAATTCTTGGCATATCTAGGATCGTTGACCGATCTGGCCCCCAACTTGACTAAATTTCTCAAAAGTTCTGCATTATTATCGCTTAGTTTCTTCAATTTCGAGGCGGTGAACACCCCTTCGGCCACGGCGTTTTTAGCCAGGGCAATTTTGAAATTTTTTAAACGATTGAGATGAGGTCCATATTTAGTAGGTGGAGCGGGTCGCTTAATATATTTCATGAAAAGCGAAGTCATGAGTTGGACCAACCTCTTAGCCAACCCCTGTGAATACCGAGGGTCTGGAGGCGGGCCTAGCTTGGAATGAATCTTATAAAGACTTTTAAGGATTTCTAATACTTGCGCTATTTCTCGAGGCGAATTCATATTCGTAAAGCCTAACATATGAGCCCCAAGCACATGAATCGCATCTTCGAATTTTTTAGGCGACAACTTCTTTTTTTGGTATAAATTGAGTGAGTTACCGAACCTATCTAGAGCCTTTAAGTTAGATGCGTTGTTTCCAGACAATGAGGCCGCCGCGAGTATTTTTCTGGTAACATTTCGACCCAACACTGCGTTGGCATCTGCAAAGGCCCTTAGGAAATTTCGGGTATTCCAAGCCGATTTTTTTAGAGCAATCCATTTATTGGGAAAGCGGCTATTATTTAAAGCCCAGTTTGCAAATTTTCTAGCACCCTCCCCTCCAACGCGTCCAGCTAAACCCTTGGTCGCAGTGATTGCAGCCGCGTATGCCATATTCTTACCACCACCCAGTACCCGTGAAAACCGACTCGGGCCAGGTGCCTGTGTTGCTGCCAATGGCGCACCGTGAGCAATCCAATATCTCACTATTTTATTGACGCCCGCGCTATTTATGTTGCCAAAATTCTTTGGCTGCGCTCTTTTCCAATTGTGGGTAGGGGCGAACGTTTTGCGTTGCCCGCTAGCTGTCCCAAACACGCCACCTAAAACTCTGTGTGCTTCGTTTGGACTATTTTTCGCAATTTCTTTAAACCATTTTATTGCCCTGTTCTTCTTTCCAGCTATATTGATTGTTGGAACGCGTGGAGCGGCGCGGACTAATGCGCGCGTCTGATAAGGTCCTCTCTGTGTACCGGCCTGGTTTGAATTGCTATTAGATCCACTTGATGCTTGGTTGGTATTGTAATTACTATTGGACCCACTTGATGCTTGGTTAGTATTGTAATTGCTATTTGATTCGTTCACCGGAGGCGCCCTAGACATTTATAATGTATATTATTATTTTTTCTGTATTCTCGTCCGGTCCACTTTAAGATCCGGGCCATCCTAGTCTTATATGGATTCCGTCCTCCGCCAGATCGCCGACGACATCTGGACCTCGCTCGGCCCGGGCTACTCCGAGTCCGTGTACCATTGTGCCTTCGAGGTGGCGCTGCGGGTGCGGGAAATCCCATATGAAACCGAACGCATCGTACCGGTGTTCTACGAAGGGCAGAACGTCGGGCATGTCCGGGCCGATTTGATTATTGACCGCAAGGTGGTCCTGGAACTCAAGTCGGTAAGTAAGCTCAATGAGGCTTACCGAATTCAGACCCAAAATTATCTGAAACTTCTGAATCTCGAGGTGGGTCACCTCATCAACTTCCCGGACAAGAAGGGTCCTCTCGAATTTGAAACCATAATTCGTGAACGGCCGGCCGAACCGGCCCTGGACCGGATCGATTGCTAGACCGTCTTGATAAACTCCCATTGGAGCTCTCTACAAATCTTTGACCAGATTTCATCTTGGATGTACAACTTCTCTTTGGACTTGAGGAGTGGGAAACATGGGAGATATTCATCTTGTTCGAGCAATTCACAAAATTTATAAAGAACGTAACTGTAACTCAAAAAGTTCTTGCGGGTCGGGGGTTTGTGCCGCTCAAACGGCGCCTGAATCTTGTGAAACATGAGACGGAGCCGATCCTCAAGAGCTTGGGGCATGGTAGGGGGTGTGATCCCATTCAGTATTGTCGATATATAAGCGACGTGTTCATAGTACTTTGCGTAACCGAGCTTCTTCAAAAGCCCTTTGACCTTTTCGTGCGTAATCTCGGACAGATCCTTGATCTTTTGCTTCTTAAATTCGGCCCGAAGTTTCGTGATAACCTCTTCGGGTACACTCGTTGACTCCTTGGCTTGGAACTGGCTGATCCACTCGTTAAAGTGGTTCTCGCGCTTGTAAGAGTACACGACGTTCTTCTCCATCTCTTGCTCCTCCTTGAAGCCAACCTCCTCGCCCAGAAAGTACTCGGCGTTACCGCACTTCGAGCACACGTCCTCGCTCGTCGCCGCCTCGAGGACCCATGCATACCGGGCCCCACAGGCTTTACAGGGTCGGTCATAGTACTCGTCCCGGCGATCGGCCCGGTCAAATTCCCCCTCGACCTCGGCCAGATACTTTTTGTATATATCTTTGCGTTGAACACCCTTGCGGGCCGACACCTTGAGGTTCGCAACCTGGTGCGTCTCGGTCACGGGCTCTTCGACCGCGTTGTAGTCTTTCAGGACGGGCACGCACGACAGCAGGTAGTCGACCATCTCAGCCTCGGACCTACACTCATTTATTCGGGCGTTGTACCGGGCCTCCATACATTAGCCCTATTATTAATTCTCTAACTTGGGGGCTAGGTAAAACCGAAGGTCTCCCAAATTCGCAATTGTGTATCGAAATATAATTGGCATGTTCTCGTTGACCGAGTCCTGCATAAGCTGGACGCTCGAGCACATATTCGTCGCCTTGGTGAACAGGTTAATGTATTTTAGACTAAAAATGTTCCCGGTCCGATCGACCGACTCGGGAAACTCAATCACGGTTGTCTGGTCCGCAAAGTCGCCCCGACAGCTCAGCTCGAGTTTCGTGCCCTCACGGACGATCGTCATCTCATTTGCCAGATTGCCCATGTCACGGGTGATGCGTTGAAAGTCAACCGCGGGCAGAGTCGTGATGACATTCATCTGGATGTCGGGCAGATCAAGTATGTCCTCGTTGATGTCGAGCAATTTCAGTTTGAAATTCGTCGACGACTTTTTGACCGGATTCTCGATCATCATCTCGAGGACGTCCCGACCTTCGACCCGGAGCGTCAGGACGTCCTGGCCCGTGACCGACTTGAGGAGCTTATAGACGTTGCCCATGTTCAGGCCGGCCGCGATATCCTGAGGACACGAGTACTCCTCGAAGTTCTCGGCCCCGAGCGTCATATGGACGAGTGTTACACGGGCCGTGTCGAGCGTCAAGATGTGGACGCCCCGGGCCGTGAAATACACGTTGACATCGTTGATGATGTCCTTGAGGACTTCAAAGACCGATTTCACGGCCGCGGCCTGAATGGTCTTCAGGTACATTGGATATTTCGAGTTTCAATTCTCTAAGCTCGCTTTCCATAGTTTTGGTAGGCGTCGGTTACGCTCATGCTAATACGGGCCTCGAGTTCGGGTGTCATGATCGGCTGGAGGCTCGCACCGTAACGGTCCAGGTCGAACAGGCCGGTATTTTCCGAGCCGTCCAAATTTGTGCACAAATTTCCGGTCCCGTCCCATGAATCAAAATCACAGGGGATCATCGAGACGAGCCACGTCTTGACTTCGGCGCCAACCTTCATAGCGCCCTCGTTCGTCACCAGGGTCGGGACCCGGGTAATCTTCTGGGACGGGACGCCCTGAGTCGTCACGTTGTGAAACCGGACAATCTCTATCAGGGCCGGTTGGGACTTGATGAAGGCTATAATTTCCATAGACCACTTACACTTGTCAGAGTAGACCAAAAGTGCCATTTAATTTCAAGCGATTTTTTTGGTCCGGAACTTTTTCGCGCCTGTTAGTAATATGAAGGACGCTATTATACTCGTCCTCACTGCGATCCTCCTCTTCCTTCTGTGGAACGACCGACAGACCGGGACGTACACCGCGTCGCCGCTCGGCATCCCGATCGACACGGCCGCGGCGATCCCGCCCGAGATTACCGGTGCGATCGTCGAGAAGTTTCAGCAGCAAAATCCCGAGCTGCACCCGATCGAGACCCTGTTCGTGAACCCCCAGAAGGACGACACATTCAGCTCGCGTTTCATGTTCTTCAACACCAAGCACTTTTACGGTGTCCAGTACGACATCCAGGCCCGGATCAACCAGGATGGCACGGCCGAGATCCTGAAGCAGTCCGAGTCTTCGGCCCGGGACCCGAGTTATGGGTACGTGCCCGACAAGTATCAGCCCTGGCAGACGATCGACGCGACCCTGGACAACCAGCTGAAGGAGGCTCTGAAGCGCCCCCTGCCCGAGCCCAAGCTCGACAATCTGATGGCGCGTGAGTAAACCCGAAGAATTTTGAACTAAAATAGCAATGGAAGCCATTTCGGCTAAGGATATAGCGGCCCGAGAAAAGGCTAAACAGGCCGCCGTCAAAGAAATGTACAAAGTTATGCTCACACAATTTTGTCGCAAAATTCGAACGTCCTACGAATTGGGGAACAAAGAGGCGATCGTAAACATCCCACCGTTTATCATAGGGTACCCCAAGTACGACATGGCCCGGGCCATTATGTACCAGGCCCGGCAGCTCCAACGCCTCGGGTACATCGTGGACATGTGCGGGCCGTTTAGCCTCAAGGTGCGCTGGGGCAAAGCCCCGGCAGATGCACCCCCCGAGCCAGAGTACGAGGCCGAACCGCTCGATATCCTCCCGGGTCTGGTCAACCTCCAGAAGACCGCTCAGAAGTTAAGGAATACAAGGGGTAAATAAATTAATGGATGTTTCTGTATCGCTTCAATGCCCATGTCGCCCCGGATTCACCTATAAAAACGCAAAATTCCTATCACAACACAAAAAGTCGAAACTTCACCAAGCATGGGAGTCGGTCCAGGAAGTCAAGGACGTACGGGTACAGTCTAAGCAATTTGAGAATGAAATTGAGCGCCTCAAGAGACGGCTGAGCCATAAGGAGGCGGTCGAGGTCGAACTTCTCAACAGGATCCATCAACTCGAAGGTGAGCTGGAGTACTTTAAAACCGCATACTCGGGGGTGTACGTTAATTGAGAGCAAATAAATGCTCCGCATTTACCATAGCATGGATCTCCTTCACGAGTCTGAGCGCCGCTTCACAAAGAAACTTTGTGACGCGATGATCCCTCACATGGTCGAGACGTTTTGGGAAATCTGGCTCGAAGCCAAGAAGCAGTCCCAGGGCAAGGGCACGCCCCAGGTGTTCGAGGAGCTCCTTCGGGACATCAAGACCTGGAACTCGTCAATCTCTCTCCAGCACACCGAGGCGATCACCAAGTCCGAGCCCCTGTTCCCCAAGCTCCTCGCGGCCGTCTTTGTGACCCACGTCAAGATACTGAGTGCGATCCGGACCGACAAAAAGTCCAAGAAGATTTGTATCAAGCTCCCGGCCAACGACGTGTTCGTCCAGCGGTGCTTCGTAGCCTGCGCCGAGGACGTGTACAAGCGGCCCGAGGTGATCATCAACGCGTCCCTGAACGAAGAGACCCGGATGGAGCAGCTCTATGACAGATTTTGTCCCAAAATTCACAAGGTCATCGACAGCCTCATTCCTACGGCCGAGATCCTGGACGCCTACCTGCCCCTCCCGAACGGCGACCTGAACCTGAACGAGGACGACGACGAGGCCCAGGCCGATCTGATGAACGAGGACCCCGAGCCCGAACCCGAACCCCTCCCTGAGCCCGAGCCCATGAACGAAAACGCCGAGGTCGAGGGCGTCCCGACCAACGCCGATCCGGCCCCTTCAGGCACCCCGGGCGGCATGGAGCTCGGTGAAACGCCCGGTGGGACCAAGACGGTCGCTGTGACCCCCTCCATGGCCCCACCCAGAATTCCAGAACAAAATTTGTTCGATGACGCTCGTGAAAAGTAAGCCCCGAAAAAACTTGATTAAATGTAAATGGAACAATACCTTCGGGAACCGTTCAGTGCGTCTGTCGTAGCAGCAGCGATCACAATGGCCTACGTGTACGGTCGGGCCAAAATGAATGGTGAAACAAAGATTAAGAATTCTGAGATGGTAAAGCCAGCCTTTTTGGTCGGGCTTCTGGTTTACTTCATCGTGAGCCAGGGCCAGGGCTACACACAGGACGCAGCAGTCAAAGCGCCTTTTTAACTTAAAAACTAAACTATTTTTAGTGTAAATGACGACCCTCCAGGCTTTCAATGAGATGATGGGTCAATTCCTCGATGAGCTCCATGAAGTCTTTCCGGATGAGCAGGCGGTCACGACGGTCCAGGCCGTTCCACGCAACCGCGACACGTTCGACAACTTCATGAAGTCCATCAGTCCGTGGTCGACTCAGATGATGCAGAAGGATGACGCCTTCTTTTGTGAGGAGAATACGTTCGTGAAGAGTCTGAACCTGCACACTATCTGGAAGTCCGAGGCTTGCACGCCCAACACCAAGAACGCCATCTGGCAGTACCTGCACTCTATGTATATGATCGGCACGACGATGAGTATGTTTCCACCCGAGACGCTCGCGATGATCGAGGCTGCGGCCGAGAATGCGACCAAGAACATGCCCAAGAACAAGCACGGCCAGATTGACGAGTCGGCTCTCATGTCGGGTGTGAACAACATGCTGTCCCAGATGCTCGGGGGTGGTGCGGGCGGCGTCAATCCACTCGCGGCTCTCATGGGTGGGGCCCAGCCCCAGCAGCCCCGCCGCCGGGTCCCTAAGAACAAGAAAAAAACATCTCAGTGAATAACAGAGAATGAATCCGGCCGAGGTTTTCCAAACGAACAAGCTTCTGGATTTTTGGCCGACCGCAAAGCAGTCGGCCCGTGAGCGCGTCGCGGCCACGACTCGCTTCGTCATTTACAGCACGTGCGTCGTATATCTCATTAACCGGGACCCACGCGTGTTCGCGTTAGGTGTTCTGGTCCTTGCGATCCTGTACTACATGTACACGACGAATATGATTTCGGATGGTAAATTGCGTCCGGCTCAGGGTGACGCGCGGACGTCTGGTCCGCTGCGCGATCCCGTGACGCTTCCGACGCTCGATAATCCCATGGGGAACGTTCTGATGACGGACTATGCCGACAAGCCCGATCGCCCGAGTGCTGCATGGTACCCGAGCATGCGCTCGCAGGTCCAGGATGTGTGGAGCCGCATCCATCCTTTCGAGCGTCAGCGTGACGCCGAGCGCAATTTCTACACCATGCCCTCGACGACGATCCCCAATGATCAGACGGGTTTCGCGCAGGCCGCTTACGGTCGTCCATTCTCGGCCAAGTGTCGCGATCAGGGCGGTGCCGCGTGCGAGCCCGAGCGCTTCTACTCGACGTTCCCTGAGCGTACGCAGCTCCGGGGCGGCAACTAAAAAATAATATGTCCCAAAAGTAATAATGCCGAGACAGGACACGAGTCCGAACATTCTTCAGCCGGGCGTGTGGTTCGGTCCGGCCCAAGTGGTCCTCGAGGATCAGGTCCAGGTCGAGAGCCAGCTGCGCGAGCGCACGACGACCGCCTGGAAGAAGGCCTGGTCCGAGCAGGCGTATGATTTCCCCAATTCCTATGTGAAATTACCTCTGCGGGTCCTGTCTTGGGATCCGGCGAGCACGTACGCCGAGCAGCAAAATACACGCTTTGTTCAACGTTATTTTTCTAAGTAAGTAGTAATATGGACCCGCTCGCTCTTGCAGCAGTCGTCGGTCTTGTGTTTGCGGGCAAGCGTCTAAGTGAGGGGGCAAACCCCGAACCCGACGCCCAGTCGGCAACCACGAAACCCGTTCGCCCGATTACTCGCCGGGACGTAGATCTTATGGTCTACCCGGCTGAGCACTCGGCTGATGCTTTTGATCTTAAAAATACAAACCCGCAGCTCGGTCGTCGCATTGGCGACTGGCGCATTCGGCCCAAGGAGGCCGTCGGGAACCTTCAGGACGTCTCCCAGTATGCGACGCGTTTCCCATATGGCCAGCCGGTCTACGATATGGTGAACCGCCAGTACGTGACGAACAAGATGAACAATCTGTCGCCGCTCGAGCAACCCAAGAACGTCGGTCCGGGTCTTGGGCTCGGTGCGAACGTGCCCGCGGGTGGCGGCTTTCACGACTACTTCCGGGCCCTGCCTACGAATATCAACGAGGAGCGCCTCACGACGCTCGAGGGCCGTGATGGTCCCCCGGATCCGGTCGTGAAGAGCGGTGTGCCTCTCATCGGAGCGATCAGCAAGGACGCCAAAGCCATCAAGACCTGGGAGCGCAAGCCGGCGGCCTATGCCGGTCAGGGTCAGGGTGGCGCGCTTCGGGGCGCCGAGGGTCGTCCGGACTTTCTCAAGACTCGCAAGACGACGATCCGCCAAGAAACGGGCATGCGGACCGACACGCTCTCGTCGGGTCCAGCCCAGTACAACGTGTACCAGCCGTATGCGGTCGGAACCGAGGCCTATACGGACAAGAGCCTTACGCGCGTGTCCGGTTATCGTTCAAAGGACGATCGGGCCGGAAACGCCGGAAGCATGAACGTCCGCAACGATCCAGTGAACCAGGTTGGTGCCGCGACGAACCTGCGCGTCGAGGCCAAGCCGGTCCCTCCAGGCCCCATGGGTCCTACGGGTTTGAGCAACAGCCGTGGTTACAAGGCGCCCGAGTATGACGACCCGCTCAATGAGCACAAGTGCAAGTCGAACCCCTTGGCCCAACCGGCCTATCTCGATATCGCAATTCAGCAGCTCGAGAAAAATCCCATCGCGTTGCCTCCCCTGGCCGTGTCCTAGACGGTCCAAAAATTATATAGACTAGTTTTAAAATGAGCGGTGGTATCGTTCAACTTGTCGCAACTGGACCTCAGGACGCTTGGCTGACCGGTAAGCCCGAGGTCTCTTTCTACCGCTCGAACTACAAGCGCTACACTCACTTTGCGAGCTCGGTCGAGAATCAGGTGATCCAGGGCACGCCCATCGCCGGTGGCATCTCGACGATCCGCTTCGAGAAGAAGGGCGATCTGCTGAGCTACGTGTACCTTACGGCGGCCGACTCCAACGGTAACCCGATCGCAGGCCTGGACTGGACCAAGGTGATCGACAAGTTCGAGCTGTACATCGGCGGTCAGGTGGTCGACACCCACGACATCGAGTACATGACGGACATCGAGCCGGTGACGGGCGCTCAGAACCCGACCCAGCGTTACCTGAACCTGACGAACTCGGCCCTGAACAACCAGAAGAACTCGTTCCTGCCCCTGAAGTTCTTCTTCTGCAAGGACTGGGCGGTCGCTCTGCCCCTGGTTGCGCTCCAGTTCCACGACGTGGAGCTGCGCATCACATGGTCGACGTACCTGTCCCAGACGGCCGCGCCGACGGGCATCCCGTCGGGCGACCCGGCCTACTCCAGCCTGCAGTACCAGTGCTGGGCTAACTTCACGTACCTGGATCAGGCCGAGCGCGAGTGGTTCGCCAAGTCGTCCCACGATCTGCTCGTGACCCAGGTCCAGCGCGTGCTCATGGGCACGGCCCCGACCCAGGAGCTGGCCCTGGCTCAGCCGGTCAAGTTCATCGCCTTCCCGTGCAAGAGCTACGCGACCCTGTACGAGTCGGGCTCGGCCAACGCGTCCCTGTACCAGCTGAAGACTCAGGTGAACGGTGTTGACGTGGGCGTCTCGCGCCACCTGAACCACTGGATCGACGTGCCCCAGTACTACAACACGCCCTACGGCTACGCGGTCGGCACGCCGGCCAGCACCTCGAGCGCCACGGGCCTGCTCGCGAACGTCGCGATCATCTCGTACTGCCTCGACACCTCCAAGCTCCAGCCCACGGGCACCCTGAACTTCTCGCGTCTGGACACGTACCGCCTGGTCGTGCCCCCGACCCTGACGGGTGGCATCAGCGCGCTGGCCTCGGCGATCAACTACCCGACGAAGTACCTGTACGCCGTGAGCTACAACGTGTTCCGTATCCAGAACGGCCTCGGCTCGCTTCTGTACGCAAATTAAAAACGCTAGAAATTTCAATGCAATTGTGGCACTGGCTCCTTCTTTTGGGCCTCGTATTCTTGATTACTTATAATCCACGCACGGGAAATCTCGGTAAATTTTTTGGTTCCGAAAAAATAGTAGAGGATGGAAAATCTTCGAGAGCGACACAAGGCGATAGCGATACCAGTAAGCACAGTGAATGACGTCCAACACTTTTTGATCGTCCATGACAGGCGGTACAAAGAGTGGACGTTTGTGACCGGCGGGTGTCGCCGACGCGAGGTCTACAACCCACTTCGTTGTGCGGTTCGCGAACTCGAAGAAGAAACACGTGGTGTCATAAACCTGAAGCGGGGCTCCTACGCCTACTTCAAGTTTTCGACGAACACTCCCGAGCCCCGGGACATTGAAGATGGGGTCGACGTGGTTAATCACTACCACGTCTACATTTTTGATCTCCCGATGACGGCTCTTGAGCATCGTCACGTCGTACGCCGTTTCACAGACGAAAAGACCAAAATGGAGGCGAGTCAGGTTCCCTTTCGTAAAAATTACGATGAAAATGATGAATGTAAATTTGAAAGTCTCGAGATGATCCAGCATCGCTCGGATATGTGGCCCATGATACGTCAACACGTCCTGGCCAATCCGGACTTTCATCAGGCCCTCAAGTCGACTCATAAGACGCCCTTTAATTTGAGGGGTTAGGGACCCCCCAGTCGCGAAGCGACTGAGTGTGCCGCGAAGCGGCCGAGTGTGCCGCGTCGCGTCACCCGTAAATAAGTCCTTCGGAATTACTAGAAATGACCAAGACGAAGCTCGAGTACGCAACGATACTCGCAGAGCTGCGCAAGGACGGCTCGGACCCAAAGCAACTTGCTCAGACTATGAGTATGCGCAAATTGCTTTACGAAATTGAACTCCTTGAGAACGAAGCGCCCGCCGAACCCCCGGCGCCGCCCCCGGCACCCGAAAAGAAGAACCTACCCAAAACCTTCTGGTCATGGATAACACATGATTCATCAGACGAGGATACCGAATAAAACTTACCAGATAATATGGATCCGGTGGTGATCGTATCGCTCGTCCAGAAAAAGATCGAAACGAGCAAGCGGGCCCTTAGTGCCCTCGAGGTCATACGGTACGCGGCCTATCTCACAGGTGCGGACTCGACGAAGTTTGTATATGTTATGCAGCGCGTCACTGACAGTTGCGCCCATCTTCTCGAACCCAGGGTCTTGGCCCATCTTGAATTTTTGGTCCATGAAAATCTCGCCGAGCTCATTGCCGAAGAAATGCACGAGGCCGTCCGAACGAGATGCTGCTGCTGGGTACTTTAAGATCTTGGGACCATATAGACTAATGGAAAAATGGCGCGTCCCCTCGGGACCGGGGACCCACGTCCTTATGGACGGTGGGATCCTTTCGGTCCCACCCGAGGACACCCTCCAATTTTACGAGGAATACATTTCCCTCGTGAATTCTGGAACAAAATTGTACGTGGTCGAGCAAAAGACCGAACGTTTTAAATTTTTCGTCGACTTTGACTACAAGTCCACCGAGAAGTTGGAGGATGCCGACCTTCTCCAATTTTGTTCGGTAATTCACTCGGCCATAGGATCACCCGGTCGATGCGTTATTGCTCGGGCCCGGGTCCGTCCGGTCGGGGGCCTCCTCAAGTCCGGGGTCCACATCCACTGGCCGGATCTCATCGTGTCTCGGACCGAGGCTCTGAATTTTAGAACAAAAATCATCACTGGTCTGGGCGAGGGACCTTGGGACCAGGTGATCGATGCGGCCGTGTACGGCGGATCAGGTCTCCGGATGCTCTGGTCCCACAAAAAACCTACAGGCGACCCTTATGTCCCGTGGCGCCAACTCGGATCGACCGTTGAGTTTTCAAAGGTGCCGAACATCGAGACCCTGGCCTTGTTTGCCGTCCGGACGGACGAGACGGCCCGGGCCACCGAGACGCTCCAAAATACAACCCAGCTCGAACAATTTATTCGACGGTACATCGAGGGTCAGGAACGGGCTCGCGTCAAGAAGGTCCAGAGGCGCGACGCAAACGGGTGGTTCGTCCAGACCGATTCGCGGTGGTGCGCCAACATCAAGCGCGAACACAAGTCGAATCACGTCTGGTTTTCTATTTCTTCAAAGAGGATCTGTCAAATGTGTTTCGATGAAACCTGCCGCGAGTTTCAAGGTCCCAAAACAATTCTCACCCCAACAATAGTAGAGCAACTCGAAGATGTTGCTATTGTGGGTAGTCCTTCTTCTAGCTTTCTTATGGATATTTTTCCCAATGGGACAGGGGGTGAGATTCAAGAAATACGAACAAAGGGTCCATCCATATTCCGGTCTCGATCCGGAGTCTTGGAAACGGTTCCAGACGAACATACACACATTCGAACAGTTGGTTTCGACGTCCGATCTTGACGGGGCCGGAGCGGCCCTCTATGCGGCGATCGAAGACATCCGCGACCTAGGTCTCGGACTTCGCCGGGCCGATGACGAGCAACACCGCGAGGCCCTGAACTCCATCGCGGACGAGCTCGGATATGAGGGTGAATTTATCATCAATCAAAATGCCCTGACGCGCGGAGTTTATTTCTTCCCAAAGTACTTAAACGATTCGCTAATGGATTATCCAGAAAATGCCCGATCAGACGACCCCGGACCCGTCCGAAGTCACGGTCAGTGAGCAGCCTACTACCCGCACTCGTTCTGGACGCGTTTCCAAGCCTCCGGAGCGTTACGAGCCCGTCGAGCAGGTTGAGGACGACTACGCCGACGAGGACTACGACAGCCAAGAGTCGGATGTATCGTCCGAGATTTCTTATGATTCTGATGAGGAAGATGTAGATGACGACGAGGCCGATGAAGATGGCAATCTTGACGGGTTCGTAGTGGCAGATAAAAGCGAGAGTGACTCTGATAGTACAGACGACGAGGATGGAGAACCTGCCGTTCCTATCAAAAAGCGAGGAGTCCAAAAGCGTCCGGCCGCAAAGCCCGGGCGAGTGGCCCCAGCAAAGCGCTGAACCAGTATTTGTACCACAATTCGCCCCTCAACGCGAGAATCCCGCGACTGATCTATTCAAAAATATGAACCCTATGGCAATCCTGCTTCTGGGGATTGTCATTGGTGTCATTGTTGTAAGTATGAGACCAATTGTAATTCAGCCGAAGTAAATGGACCGAGTCCCGGCCCTTTGGGCCGCGCCTCGACTCAAGTTACCATATACATCTGGGCCCGGCCCGAATCCGAGTCGGCGCCCACAAAATCACCTATCGGCCCAGTCCGCTTTTTATATACATCCTCTTGGAGGAACCCAATCCACGGATTCTCCCGAGTCTGTGAATTTGGCTCCATATCACGGAAAACTTGATACTGATTGTCATAGCTGGCCACGGGCTGAGATATTCTGGCCGGTGCGGCCGGGAACCGCATGTAGGCTATGAACAAAAGGAAAAGTACTATACAGACCGCAAGAAGTTTGAATATCATCTTATTTTACTTATTGCTCAGGAATTTCCTCAGGGTCGGCCTCCTCGTTTACCGACTCGAGGGCCGGCTTCTCGGCCTCAGCGGCCGCCTCGGCCTCCTTACGGCGCTTCACCTCGGCCGCGACACGGATATCGGCCATGGCGACCAGCTCCTCGATCGAAGCATCTGGATGCTCCTTCTTGAGGTCGTCCAGAAAGTCGGCCGGGTGCGGAATCGGTGGGACGTCTGGCTTGGTGTAAAACTTGCTGTTCTCGTCGCCCGGCTCGATGTATGGCATGTCGCCCGGCTGGGGCTTGACCATCATGTCGCGCTTGCGCTTCTCGAACATGGCGGCCGCGGCCCGCTGGTTCTCACGGTACTTGGACATAATCTCCTCGAGCTTCTCGTTCTGGTAATGCACATTCTCAATCTCCTCGCGCCGAGGAGGGATCAGCAGCCACTTGTACATGTCGACCACGTAAATGTCGACCAGGGCGTCGTCCTTCTGAAGGCGCTTGGCGTGGGCAGCAGCCTCCTCACGGGTCGGGAAGCACCCACGGATCTTCATACCGAGCTGCTCATTCTTCTGGGGGAGGTCCGGACCCACGAAGGAGATGCATGCAAAAAGCTGTCCTGGCACAGTCAGGTAGTCCTGCTCGAGAGAACCCATTTAAAAGTAAAAGGACCTTTTCTTTTAAGCCAAATGTCGCACGAGGTGCCAACCTCAAATGAGCAACTCCGGAAACTCCACAATGACTGTAAACGTCGTCTCATTATGGATTATGTTCAACCCCGATCTTTTGTACTGGACTGTGGCTGTGGCCGGGGCGGAGACTGGTGGAAATGGAAGGCTGTCCGAGCCCGAGTGGCCGCCATCGACCCTGACCGCGAGTCTCTTCTCGAGGCCGAAAGTCGTGCCATGGATATTGGTTTTGGGGTCTGGTTTCTGGGCCAGGGTGACATCCGCCAGGCTGCTTTCGCTGGTCCGTTTGATGTGGTCTGCTACAACTTTTCACTTCATTATATTGTCGACTCGTGGGAGGACTCAATCAAAGGTATTAGCGTGGCGGTACGACCGGGTGGGCTCCTCATCGGGATCGTACCCGAACGGGCCCGGGCCGAGGCGCTGTGCGACGAGCGTGGTCATTACGCCGATGCCCTCGGAAACGAGTTCGACATTTACCAAGGCGGCCGCCGCCTGATGATCAAGATAGGTGACGGGCCCTTCTACGCCGACGGGCCCCGTGACGAACCCCTCCTCGACTCTACAAAGCTTATAGAGGCGCTCGCCAAGGTTGGGTTCGAGAAGCTCGTCTGGGAGCCGATGCTCAGCCGACCCAACGGTCTCGTGTCGGATTTGTATTCTAAATTCGTCTTCAGGAAGACTTTTCTGGAGTAATATCAGGAATGGTGGGGGTGTTTTGGACCACCGTCATGGTCGCGCTCTTTGTGGTTCTGCTCGTGATCATCAGATGGTTCAATAATGAGCCTCGCATGCTCACCGAGCTGAAACTTAGGTACTGGGCGATCCTCGACGTGCTCAGGGAGACGAAGGATCCCATGTGGGAGCCCCTTCTGAACCCCGCGATCCTCACGGGCATTTACGGGAAGAAGGATGGCGTCATAGGTTCGAACGTGAATAAGGGATACGAAATTTACATCTGCCTTGATGGAGACGATGTAAATTCGGCCGTGTATGTTTTGATACACGAATTGGCTCACATGTCCGTTCCGGAATATGACCATTCGTCAACCTATTGGGAAAATTTCAAGAAACTCAAGGATTTGTGTATTCAACGCGGGTTATATACTCGTGCCGGAGATCGCAAGTACTGTGGGGACCTTATTCGGGACACCTAGTCAGTCGCGTAGCGACTGTTCCGTCGGGGAGCGAGAACGACGCTTCGCGTCTGGACTTAGGCCCGATCCTTCAGGAACTGCTTGGCGAAATAGAAGATGATAGCCGCGACCAGAGCAGTCACGGCCAGACCGGTCGTCGAGATATCACCGGACTCCCCGAGGAACTTGGGCACCATCGTGCTCAACTTGCCCTGGACCGGCTTGGAGAATGCAATGACGCCCGCGACGCCCGCCAGGGCCGCGAGAAACTGATCATCAGTGAGGCCTAATGGGTTCTTGGACTTGGCACCCTTGGTCTCACCGCCGTCGCGCGGGGTTGGCTTGTTGCCCTGCATCATCGCAGAGGGGCCCATGGGCGGGCCCATCACTTCATCCTGGAGCATGCGGCCCGGACCGGGCATGACCTCCTCAATCGGCGTCGAAAAATCTGCCATTTGAGATTCGTCCAGGTTTTTTTCGGGCGCAAGTAACCCGGTCGGGACGCTCGATTTTCGCTCACTAGGCGCTTCTTCGTTCCGGCTCAGGGCCTGACGAGCCAGTTCTTCGTTCACGGACGGCTCGATGGGTGTCGACATCGTATCCATGTTCGGATCATACGTCAGGACCATTGAATTTCACTCCGAAAAGAACCTTGAAAACTCAGCGCGCCTTTTTCACGACCACGACCCCGCTTTTTCGCTTGGGTTCACCGATAGCCGGTTGGGCCGCGGCCCGTGGGTTGTAGTGCCGCTGGTGATACTGCCAGAACGCCGGCCCGCCGACCCGGAAGTTTCGGCGGACGGGCGCCTTGTACCAAAAGATACAATCCTGAATTCTATTAGACTTGGACGTGTTGTCAAGGACCAGACATTCGTAGTTTTCGGTGCAATTGTCCATCACCTGACAGAACACGTCGAACGACGGGAAAACTCCGAAAAAGGCTTTATACAGGTTCTCTCGGTTCTGTCGGACGTTGTCGCGCAGTGCGAACACGTAATCGACATTCGTACGGATCATCGGGGTCATATCCATACAGTACTGGGTCGTCATCATAAAGAAGATTTTCCAGTGGCGGCCGTTCATAAAAAGTTGGCGGATCGCCGTATCCCTCATAAAGGCCCTATCGTACATGCAGTCGTCCATGAGGATGAACACAGGCGAACACCGACCGACCGCCAGGAGCTTCTTCTGACGCTCGATCAGTTTCTCGATCGCATCGCGATTGTAATCACCAAAGACGAATAGGTCCGGAATGAACTGTTTATAATACCCGTTGCCCTCTTCCGTGCCCGACATGGCGATACCGGCCGGCAGATGGCGCTTGTGCCATAGGATATCCGTAACGAGGGTCGATTTACCCGTACCACGCTTTCCTATGAAAACGCATACTTTATCGTCCGCCATTTTTGACGGATCAAACTTGCGCAACTGAAGCGTCATCTACAATTTTGTAACAAAATAGGGAGTGTCCTGAAGCGCGGGGCGTTCCGTCCCATGAATTAAGTTCTCCGAACTTAGTAGGATGTCGGCTGGATATATCCAGTTGGCCGCAATTGGTCAACAGGACGCATATCTCACGGGCGAACCCCAAGTGACCTACTTTTCGGGCGTCTACAAGCGCCACACACCCTTTGTACTCGAGGCCTATGATATCCCCTTTCTGGGTCAACAGGTCCTGTATGGTTCGAACAACATCTGTCGGATCCCGCCAAAAGGCGATCTGATTAGGGGATTGACCCTTAAAATGGATCTTCCGGCCCTCACAAATCCGGGCAACTACTGGACATGGCCGACCCCCTCGACCGTCACATACCTCCCTCGGATCCTTATCAACGGATACTCGAACGTCGCCCCCCTCTCTGGTAACGTGGCGTACTACAGTACACTTAATGCCGTGTCCTGGCTCGTCCAGCCCATGTCAAACTACATATCGTATGACTCGGTCACGAATAAATTTGTGTTCTCAAATTGCGCAAACGTCGAGGTTGATTCAGATTTTGGAGTTTTCTGGGGATTTGATCCCAAGCTGGGAACTCCGAACAACGCCAATTTAGTGTACACCGTTGGGTCTTCCTCGAATTTAAGTTCAAATTCCATCTCGAACACGAGCCCGAACTACGTTTCGACCGTGACGCGCTCATCGGACTTTACCCTCGAACAGGCTGGCTGGCTCCAGTTGGCCGGTATTGTCAACCCGAAGACTGGGCTTTTTTTAAGGTCATCCGGTGCCCTGACTCTTTCGACTATCACGATTGGTACTTATCTCAATTTTATCGCTGGCGATGGTTTATTATGGACAAACTATTTCCCGACCACGACGGCTTTCAGCATCAGTGAAGAAAGCGGTAGGGTCCGGTTCGGCGGCACGGGCTGGTACCTTATGAGGGCTGTATTGACGCTGGACGCTGGATCGGTCGCGACATTGTCTTATGGTTCGGACACGGTTGATGCGGTACCGACCAGTCCCAACTTCGAGGCGACGTATACATGCCGCGTGTCCCCGGACCCTTCCATGCCGATCATGCTTCCGATCAACGCCAAGAGTGCTAATCTGTACTATTTCTACATTACGACCGCGTCGGGTGCGACCAAACTCTCGGCGAACTCCTGGATATCCTTCAGTCCACTCGAGGAGGGCTTCGTACTTAATAAGACCGTCGCCTTGCCGACCCAAAACAGCCGGATCAATCTCTACGGAAATGTCGCATCCCCATCTGGTCTCCATGTCCAACTCGCGACCGACTCGACGTTCACGTTCCTTAGTACGGGCATGTATCTCGTGACCGGAACGGTGACGCTCGATAATCCACCCGTGGGTCAGTACGTCGCGAACGTCTCGGTCAGCAACGTCACGTCCGGTACAGTTCTTTATACGTACGACATGAGCCTTCAGGGTCGCGACCCGACCTTTACATTCTCAATGCCCCTGACCGTCAGTGACACGACCCAAAAGTACGCGATCAACGTCGCGACCGTCACGTCGACGTCGACATCCCTCGCGGCCAACACATTCTTTGCGATCCATCAGTACGGCGTCCAGTCGGATTTGCCTTCGGGAACCGTCCTGCCCTACAACGGCATACTTTTCAATCCATCGGTCGGATCTATGCCCCTCAATGGGACGATGAATTTAACTTCAAATTTCACATCGACCAGCAATTCTTCACTCATTTCCGTGACGCCCCAAGGGACCCTGCAGGTCTCCAACACGGGCGTCTATATGATGACTGCGGTCATGTGTAGTCAGTACCCCATCACGAGCGTTACGTTTGGCGAAACTACATACCCGGTTGGTCTGGGCCTCCTGCCCCCATACACGTTTACGGTCCCGACGACCGTTACGGACCTCGACGATCCTACACTGGCCATATCATTCACATCAAATGTGGCTTCGACTCAGAGCATCCTCTCAAACACCTTCATCAGTGTGTATCCGGTCGCATCGAACACGTTCCCGGCGACCCAGTTCAACTACGTCGACTCGGTCGGAACGTGGGCCATCAAGACGGCCGAGCTCAAGATCGGTGGCCAGAGTATCCAGACCCTCACGGGCGAATACATCGAAATGTGGAACGACCTCAACGTGTCCTATGAGAACCAACCGGGCCTGACCCTCCTGACGGGTAAATACGACACGTCGAATGTGTACCCTCCGGGCCGGACGTACTACACGAATTTACCCTTTTATTTCTACGGCTCCCCCGAGCTATCACTTCCGATCGTGGCTCTGGACCGACAAGACGTCGAGGTTCATGTGACGTTCAGGAACTTTTCTGAACTCACGGCCATCAGCATCCCGAACCCGTCCCTGACGGCCACGATTCTCGTCGAGTACGTGTACCTCTCAGATCCAGAGATTAACTGGTTCAAGAACCACAAACTCGAGTACCTCGTGACCCAGTGCCAATACAAAACCTTCAGCCTCTTGCCCTTTTTCCGAAACTCGATTTTCAAACTGGAATTCGTCAACCCGGTCCGGGAGATGTTTTTCGTCATCCAACCCGATGGTAATCAGAACTATGACTATACGAACAACGGCCTTTTGAACATGGCCCTGACCTTTAACGGGACCGAGGTGTTTACGAGCGACACGACCGACGCCCTGTTCCTCGGATCGCTCCAACCCTACGTCCACTACACGAACTACCCAACCCGGCAATTCTACATGTTCCCGTTCACGACGACACCGGGATCGGGAAAGCCCTACGGTCAGGTGAATATGAGTCGTATCCGTCAGATCCTCCTCGAGGTCAATACGACGCCCTATTATCAGGCCAAGGAGCTCCGGATCGTCGCCGTGAGCTATAACGTCTTGCGCATCGAGAATGGCCTGGCCGGCATCATGTTCAATTCGGGCGCTACGGTCGCCTAAATTAATTGTGGACCGTGTAATAGGAAATGGCCGGGCGGGCTTCACTCGCCTTTTTGGGCCAGGAGGACCTGGCCCTCTCGGCCGATCCCGAGGTGACCTATTTTATAGAAAAATACGAAGGCCAGACCCAATATGCAAACCGTCTGGACCGAATTCAGTTCGAAAACGGCTATGTGAATTTTGGTCAGGAAAACATCATGCTCGTGCCCAAGTCGGGTGATCTCATCACGGACATGTACTTGAAGCTCGTGTGGCCCGACATCAATCAGGGAAATGGGAACCCGGCGTCGGTCCTCGATTCGGTCGGAACCCTCATGATTGATTTCGTCGAGCTGTACATTGGCAACATGCTGGTTCAGCGTATTTATGGTGAATTTTTAGAACTAAAATTTGACCTCGAAGTTCCGAACGGAAAGCAGGGGACACTGGCCGGTCTGGTCGGTAAGACGATCAATGGGGACCCTTATACCCTCCCGGGGGCCTCGTATACGATTCCTCTCCAGTTCTCGTGTCTCGAGAACGGTCTGCCGATCTGTGCATTTGACGACCCAGTCTGGTTCCGGATCCAGTTCATGCCCTCGACCTTCTTCACGCTCGACACGGACACATTTCAGGGTGTAAATTACACGCGGCCCGTCGAGGCTTATCTGGACGTCGAGTACACATACGTCTCGGATGAACACGTCCGGTTCATAAAGTCAAGACCCCAGCTTCACCTGTTCGAGCAGACCCAACGCCAACACTTTTGGGCCCCGGCCGGCACCAACACGTTCCAGTGCCTTTTGAACTTTGTCAATCCGGTCAAGGAGATGTACTTTGTGATACAGAATAACTCGGCCCGGGGCTACGATTATAGTAACACCGCAACGGCCACCAGCCTCACGGCCTTTGGAACGAGTGATCAGCTCGTCAACCTGGCATTCTTCTTCAACTCGACCGAACGTATATCGACCGATGTAGGTACGCCAGTATTTCTGAACACAATTCAGTCTCTCGAATTTCATTCCAGAAATCCAGACCGTCTGTTCTACATGTACTCTTTCTGTCTCGACCCAGAAAACCGCGAACCGACCGGATCCGTGAACATGTCCATGATCAAGAATCAGATCCTCCAGATGACCCTGAACCCCAGCACGGATGCCCGAGAAATTCGGATCTTTGCCATCAGCTACAACTTTTTACGGTTCGAAAATGGTCGGGTGACCCTCGAGTTCCCGAATACCGAGACGGTCTAAGTCGCGGCGCCCGGGTCATACAAATTTAGTTCCAAAATTCAGACGATGGATGCGGCTCTCGATATTTTTTTACCAGTCATGGAATCGGCCACGGTCCTGGCGGCCCATTACGCCAAGGCGTGTGGTCGGGACGTGGTCGTCGCCGAGGACATGAAATTGGGCCTCATGTTCTCAGCCCGGCACGTGACCGGTAAGCAGCTCGGGACCCTCTTCCCGGAGATTTACGAAAACTCGGACTCTGAAGAGGAGGAGGAAGAGGAAGAGGAAGAGGAAGAACCTGAATGGGCCCGGTACGAAGGCCCAGACGATATGGCGACCAGAATGAACGAGTGCTATGACACGTGGGACACGTGGGAACCCGAGAGTCCAGCAGAAGCCGCGCTCAAGTCTGCGGTCGACAAAATGGGCATCTAGCAGATGAGACGGGTCTTCATCATTGATGACGAGGGCACCGACGATGAAGAACCGGCCCCGAAGGTTCACTACAAGGTGATTCTTCAGGAGGAGGAGTTCGAGTCGGACGACGAGATCGAGGGCTTCCCTCCGACCCGAGAGTTTGCCGAGATCGATTGGCGGTCCAGGCAGGACGTCCAGCCATGGGACCCGACCGAGTCTATTTTTTTTCGCATTCAATAGTAAAATGGCCGGTCTGCTTACCAACATTGCTCTTCAGCTGGAGTCCCAGTCCCTGAACTCGGTCGTGGCCGGCTTCTCCTTCGCGAGCGCTATTGCGTGGATGGACGTGGTGCGCTGGGTGATTTCCCAGGTTGTCGTCGTCAGCAAGAACGGCGGCCAGTACTATGTGCTGTCGGCCCTGTTCACGACCCTGCTGGCCATCGTGGTCTACATGGTGATCAAGGCCCTGGCCTTCAACGTGAAGATTAACGAGCCCCAGCAGCCGGTGTACGCGGTCACGCGTGCTTAAGCGCCAGGTCGCGTAGCGACTTCAGGTCCCCGGGGCCACGACTTGTAGGCGATGATCGCACCCAGGAGCACCAGGACGATCAGCCACCAGGGTATCTTTCGTTTGGGCTCCTTGGGTGGTGGCGGGGGCATCGCGATCGTCATCGCGTCGACGATACGGCGGATCTCAACGTCCTGTAGAGGGGGTGGGGGTTCGGGCACCTTACGGTACTCACAGTGAAATCTCAGAGTAAAAGCGTTATTGTTGTAATCCTGAAAGTTGATGAGTTGACCACGGTGGTCGACCCATCGAACCGTCAGGCGCTGGATCTTCGGAATTGGGGTCGTAAATTGGATCCACTGTTTATAGTCCGAAGTTTCCTTGAAATTTTTAATGGACCCGGACGGAACGTCCAACGGGACCTGACCAAATGTGCTCCGCATCGTCGCACCTTCGGTCGTTCCCCCTATAAGCTTCTTGGCATCGATGACACTCGTCGTACGAAGTTCATCAATGTCCAAAAAGACGTATTCATTCGTCGAGAGATCTATGATCCTGGTCGACTTGTAGAGCCATCGGCCCTGGTAGTTGGTGTCGTTTGCGTAAACGGCGCTCGTCGACGAGTAGAAGCTCGAGTGGGTCCCGGACTCGATGCCGAGCATCTTGCGGATCTCACTCGTGGTCCCTTCGATCGTGAATTGGACATTCGATGAAAAGAGGTACTTGCCCTCATCCTGAATGAAATCCATACAGAAAAGCGAACATCCGGCCGAGTTCACCAGGGCCTGGGTCAGGCCGCAGGCCGAGTAGTACCCGGGTGGGATGCTGATGTTGGAGGTGGCACCCGTGTTCGAATTTGTAAACACAAATACGTTGGACCCTTCTGTCAGGTTATAGACGGTGTTAGGGACCTTGGCCGCGACCAGGTCGACCTGGACGACCGAATGGAGCGGGGCTGTCAAGTGGAGCGTGTAAGCATTTCCATGGGGATAAATCGTGGTGTCGCGACTCGAAGAATCTACATAGACGTACTTGACTGGCTGTGAGTCGTCGGCCATTTCCTATTAGTACTCACACAAACTAAAATTCGGCGTCGACCGAGACCTTCCATTGACCGTATGCATCCCCGGTCGTTGTAACTGATACAAGGTAACGCGCCGAACTGCCATCATAATTTGAATTGTCAAAATTCAAAGTTCCCAAATTACTATTTTCGAGTTGGGAAATAACTGTAAATGTCGGGGAAGCGGCCGGTCTTTTTTTCGTATTGAAATAGACTGAACCGCGTAGATAACCACCTGCGGTATGATACCCGCCCATGCGTGCGACCGTGGTCTCATAGTACCGCTGGCATGCGGCCAGTTCGAAATTGATGTGGCGGCGTTCAAACTGAGTCGCGATAGGTCCTAATTCGACCTGAAACCCTGTGAGATACAAGTACGAATTAAGAGTCCCTGCAAAGTTCGCCGTCCCACCCGAAGGACCGGTGAAGTTTCCAGCGGCCCAAGCTCCGGCCGCCGATTGGAAAGTAGAGCCGTTCCAGAGTTCTATACCGAACTCGACGCCATCAACCTGTCCCGTGATCCACTGACCCGTCGTATCACCTGGAATCACGACCGTTTTGTACTCCCACGTATTAGCCGAA
>JACCDP011478542.1_pt1 | contig 48252 bp, 52 predicted proteins | sample 7445841 | NCBI WGS metagenome assembly JACCDP01 (sample SAMN15323441, study PRJNA562643) | freshwater metagenome | isolation source: river surface water | place: USA:Blue River Watershed | collected 2017-08-17
ACCTTACTTCCCACCCTATTTCCCACCATTCTTCCCACCTTACTTCCCACCCTATTTCCCACCATTCTTCCCACCTTACTTCCCACCCTATTTCCCACCATTCTTCCCACCTTACTTCCCACCTTACTTCCCACCTAGATTCCCCTACTTCCCACCATTCTTCCCACCTTACTTCCCACCTAGATTCCCATTCTTCCCGCCTAGGTTTGCAATTAGCTCGATTGACCCTAGAGAGCTAGACAAGCAAAACAAGAAGTCGGAAGAAGATAAGTAAATAAAATAAGAAGAAGGGGCAGCGTGTCTGCCCCTTTTTTCTTATATGCTAGACTTGAGCCATGCCTATCTCAGCCGACAATAGCCCAAATATAAAACACAAATTGCCAGCGGGACAGCCCGCATTCTCACTTTTTCCAGTATTTCCTCCAGAAATGTTTGAAGAAGTAAAGCAACTAATACAGGACCAAGTCAACTGGGGGCCAGGATGCGAGTCAAAACCCAATCCGTGCGGCTACCACACAATTACAGGGAAATGGAACGCAGAGATAGACATTCCTCAAAATATTTGGGACTATTTAGAGAACCTAGGAAGAGATCGTTGGGGAAAAAAAGATTTACGACTAAAAACTGTGTGGCTAACAAGATATCAACAATATAACGGCTCTACCCCATATCTCTGGGAGCATTTAGATCATAGTGGAACCCAATATACAATTGATATTTGTATAGATTCTCCAGGAGTACCAAGCTGGGGGCTATTAATTGACGGCCAAAGATTTGAAGAGGGCCCAAACAATGCAGTGTTTTTTATGGGACAACAACAACCGCACTCAAGGCCGCCGTATCCAGTAGACAATCCAGACGCCCACGTTGTACTACTTTTTGCAAATCTCGTAGATTCCTCCCACTGGGCATACGATATTGACATCTATGACCCAACACAGGAACAGGTAATTAGGGATCTAATTGCTAAATACAAACTAGATGGCGATATCAGATATTATGAAATAACTGGACATGCCCCCAGGTTTGACAACATACCTCCAGGCAATGTAGAATGTGGATGCCCAGAGTGCACAGTAGTTTCAGAAAACTTTATTGATGAGATTGAAGGATATGTCCACCTCAAATAAGATCCTAGTATCGATGATTGCATATCGAGAAAAGTATTTAGAGGAATCCGTTAGAGACTGCTATGAAAAAGCAGATAATCCAGAAAATTTAATATTTTCAATAGTGTCTGAACAAGCCAAAGATGATTTCCATGCCGATCTTAGTTTTATACCAGAAAATCAGCTCATATATAAAAAATATGATTTATCTGAGTATAGGGGAGTTCTTTGGTCTAGGCACGAGACTACAAAAGTGGATATAAATTATGACTACATATTATACACATGTGGACACAACAGATATGTAGAATCCTGGGATTCTTTAGTATTTGAAGAATATCAGAAAGCTCTCAAGAAGTCAGATAAAGCGCTAATAACCGTAGCTGCACCAGAAGTTTTCTTTGATGAAAACAATGATCCAATTTTTGGATTAGATAGGGGTAGGACAAAAAACTACTGGAGAAACACAATAAGTAAAGACTATGTCCCAGGATACGGATGGCCAGAACAATCAGAAGTTCCAGAGACTAATGACGTTTTAGAAGAAACTTATGTTCAATTTAGCTGGGTGTTTGGTCCTAAAGAGTATGTAGATAAAGTTCCGCTAGACCCCGACATGAACTATCACGGAGAAGAAATATATACAACTATTCAAACCTGGTGTCGAGGCTGGAGAATGTTTGCTACTCCAGTCATTATGTACTACCACGACACTCAGAAAGAATATCCAGGCGAAGTGGTATCTAGGATGGCCACACACAGGCCATGGAGCGACGGAAACAAAGATAAATTCTGGGCTCAGTCGGATAGGTCTATGTTAAAGCTTAATCAATTACTTTCTGGAACGCTTGCAGGACCTTACGGTGGAATAAGCAAAAATCTTATAGAAGAATACTGCAACTTCTCTGGATTGAATAAAAAGTGGTGTGAATACGATCCCAACTACGATAAGCTAGCTCTACCCAGACACGCCCAGGACTTTAGAAACATGGAACCTCTACTAATAGATTGGAACTAGATGCACTTTGAGCCTGTATCTATAAAAAATCTTTTTTCTATTGAAGATGTAGAGTTTCTAAGAAAAGTTGTAGATTCCGAGAATCACATAAAAAATTGGCTAGATAGCCAAAAAAATAGGACAGTTAAAAAGTACTCGGAGTTGGATAGCTATTTTAGTAAAAAACTAGAACCAATAGCTCAAAAAGTTTTTAACGATAAGACATTAAAATCTACATACTCGGTGTATTTAGACTACAACAAACCGACATCTGAACTTCCACCACACTTAGACAACAATGCATGCACATACACTATTGACTACAGCCTATCAGCTAAAACCCCGTGGGGGCTCATAGTCGGAGACACTCTATACGATTGCCCGGTCGGAGATGGGCTGGCCTTTATGGGAGGCCACGACTTTCATGCCAGACCACCAATGCCAGACCCAGAAAATAATAGAGTAGAAGTAATAATGTTCCACTTTGCCCCAGCAGATCATTGGTATTTCACTGAAGGCCCGGACTACGTATATGAGCTAGCTGATGCAGGAAATCTCCCCATGGGAGATTCTTACCATTTAAGCCCACAAAAAATAAAAAAATAAGATAGAATTTGGGCATGGATTGGTTTACAAAAGACAGGTCAGAAACAGCCTTAAATAGAATGCCTGATAGGGTATTCGGTTTGTCTACTGTAATTAACCCCGCCCTGGGTATAAATATCTATAGGGGAGCTATAGACGCAAAGACATGCGAATCAATAATTAATACACTAGAAACAAATTTGTCTGCAAATTCGGGAACATATAGTTGGAGCGGGGCATATGTAACGACATCTAGCGAAGTAGATCTAGAGTCTAGAAATGCTAAAGATTTTAAATTTAATTCCACAGGACTGGGACCCAAAAATAGTGAGAATGAGGAATTGTATAAAATTCATTCAATTGTATTTAATAAAGTTCGCCCCTGCGTAGATGACTATGGAAATTATTGGGGAGTAGGAATTAGATCATATGAGGCATTTAACTTTGTAAAATATGAGGGGGCTGGAACTCACTTTAAAATTCATGCTGACCATGGACCAACATATGTGACGACTGTCTCAATTGTTGTCTACCTAAACGACAACTATGAGGGAGGAGAGCTTTGGTTCCCAAGATTTGATTTAACTATAAAACCAAAAGCCGGGGATATAGTAGTTTTTCCGTCCACATACATATATGAGCATGCTTCTCAAGATATGATTAGCGGAACAAAATATTCTGTAGTTATAATGAGTGACTATAATGACAGAGATGGGGTAAACCACAAAGTTTCCCAAACAGTTCAAGAGTATCAATTAAAGTACTAAGGAAAACCATGATTGACGAAGAAACTCAGAAAGAAATAGACGAACTAAACAAAAAAGGAGCCGAAGAGCAGCAACTTTTAAATGATCGTCTAGCTAAATGGTACTTAATTGATGAGGTTACTTGGAGTTCTTCAGAAGAAGTTTTTCCTAAGAGCGGCATATGGGTATATCATGACGTTTTACCAAAAGAAATGAACATAATTGGTAGAATAGAAGAAGTACTGCAGAGTCCAGATAATGACTACAAGTATCAAGAAGCCATGGTTGGCTACTCCATGAAAATTCCAGAATATAGAGATTGCTGGGATTTTAAATATAAAAAGCATGATTTTGATAACGATCAAACCGAATGGGGAGATAAGCTAAGAATTTTAGCAGATGAGACCCAGTATAGACAGCTTCAAGTAGTTAAGGACTACACAAGACGATATAACATTGGAGAGCTTCGCTACTGGGAGGCCACTAACTATGTTAAGTATGGTCCAGGTCAACACTTCCAAGAACATCACGATCATGGGTATTCATACAACTGTGTGGTTTCTTTAGTCGCTTATCCAAATGATGACTACGAGGGTGGAGAATTAAACTTTAGACTTCAAGGCGTAACCGTCAAAGCAAGAGCCGGCGACGTGTTTATTTTTCCATCAAATTTCATGTATCCCCATCGAGCTATGCCAGTTAGGTCTGGAACTAAGTATTCTATGGTAACTATGCTTGATTACTCAGATAAATTTCACGGTGGAGTCTTTTTAGAAGAAACCGGAAATTAAATGCCTAGCACAATTAAAGTCCAAAGAAATAGGCCCAGCGCTGCAAATATAGAGCAACTATCTGCAACCAGAAAGTGGATGGACGAGTCCCACGATAAGCATGCATATATGTGCTTTCCTATGGCTCTGACTAACAGACTTGGCTGGGGAATTTCTTTTCCCGGAGACATCAGATTTATTTGGGATGGAATCGATGACACCACTCCAGACCATGTAAAAATTCTTGAGGGTGAAGAGTGGGCAACTCCCAAAAGAGGCAATGCAACAATTAGTTTTGAAACAGGACTTGTAATAAAAACAGAACCAAACGTGACAATGTTAACAATGCCGGTGCCAAATCAATTTATTGCTGGTACTCAATGCTTTACCACATTAATAAGTACTTCTTTTTACATGCCAGAATTTCCCGTAGCCTGGAAAATAACTAAAGCAAATGAAGAAATTTTAATTCCAGCTGGTACACCCATAGCCTCAATTGTTCCAATATCTTTGATAACACTACAAAATGAATACTCTATGGAAGTAACAGACGAACCATCTACCCAAGAGTACTGGGACGAAGTAATAAAATATGGGGAAGTCGCTCAAGAAAAAAATTCAATAGGCGAGTGGTCAAAAATGTACAGGGATGCAGTTAAGTGGGACGGCACCCCCGCAGGAACCCACGAAACTAAATCTATCAAGTTAAAAACAGAATATGTTACATGCCCACATACCGGACAAACATATGAAGTCGAGAGATAGCATTGGAAACTCAAAACATAAAGTTTACTATAAATCGTCCATGGCTCACTGTAGATAGCGACTCAGCGCCAAAGCCGACAATTAAGACTATCCCCGACTGGTACAGAAAAGCAGATAGATTTGCAATAAATCCCATGACGGGAAAGCCATGGGAGATGCCAGATGGTAGCGGAAAAATTCCAACCTGGAAGGCATGCCCCGCTGTATTCGACATCATGGGCACTGGCTACGTGTATAGGACCCCATGCGATATAGAGTTTTTTGAAGATACCAGTGGACAAATTCAAGCAAAAGTTTTAGACGAAAATAATAAAGACTTTCTACAAGATCGACCTCCTATGCCCCAATTTGTTCCTCCACAGGGATATCACGAAAAACACTTTGCATGGTGGTCAGATTGGGCAGTAGAAGTTCCGGAGGGCTACAGTGTTCTGTATACCCAACCTTTCAACAGATTTGAGTTACCGTTTATAACAACAAGCGGAATTATTGATAATGATAAAGTAAATCTACCTGGAACTATGCCATTTTATGTAGTTAAAGGTTTTACTGGAATCTTACCAGCAGGAACTCCATATGCTCAGTTACTGCCATTTAAACGAGAAAACTGGGCCTCTGAGCACGTAGATAGCGTAGGCTATGAAGAAATGATGATAAAAAATCAAGAAAATAGCGATAAATACAGAAGGCCAGACGGAGGAATTTACCAGAAAGAAGTCTGGGAGAGGCGAATCTATGAGTAGTGATAAAATTGATATCATGGAAAAATACACAAATAATTTTAATGATGAGCGAGTTTCTATAACCCCTTCAGGCTTTTTCGGAAACTCAATTAACAACATTGTCTCACTAGAAAATTTTATGACTCCAGAAGAATTAGAGTTTTTAAATAATTTTGCCAGAAACAACAAAACTTGGGACCAAACAGAAACTCACTATAACGAAGACGGAACGGTTATATATGACTCTGGCTATTGGGAAGACCGAGTCGCCACAGCTACAACTTTAGATAGCGTTGATCCTAAAGTCTCGGAGACTATTATAGGAATGCAACAGCGATTAAAGCTAGAAGTTGACAAATTTTTTAGCGTAGACGCCAGAGCCACCAGTCCAGCAATTGTTAGGTGGTTACCGGGTCAGCTTCAAATGCCACATGCCGATAAGGAATTACACGAAGGAGAAAATCGTGGAAAGCCAAACGATTTTCCATACTATGACATAGCTGGTCTATTTTACATAAATGATGACTACGAGGGTGGAGAATTATATTTTCCAAATCAAGGAATTCAGTTCAAGCCAAAAGCTGGAGCCGCCTACTTTTTCCCAGGAGATCTAAACTATATTCATGGAGTAACCCCCATTGAGTCTGGAATTAGATACGTTTGCCCATTCTTTTGGACCATAGTTAAGCACTATCCGACCAAGGAAGACTAGATTGAAAAAGATAGTCCATAAACCAGACGTAGTAGAGGTTCAGTCTTTTTTTACTAAAGAAGAGTCTCAAAATTTAATTAAGTATTTTGAAAGTGCTAGCGACGAATGGGCGCTGACATGCTTCTATAATGCGAGAGTTATGGACCCAGCTCTGCCATCAAAGTTAAATCCAGACCTAGAGATAGACAACCAATTTATGCTAGATCTAAGAGCAAGATTGAGGTCATTAGCCGAAGAGGTTTTTGATAAAGAACTAAAAAATTTAAGTTTAAGTGCGCATAAGTGGTTACCGGGAGCTTTTGCCGATTTCCATTCCGACAACACTGAGATGGATGGCACCCCAAATGCTTGGCGTGAAAACAAACTAGTAACCATAATTTATTTAAACGATGACTATGAAGGAGGGCATTTAGTTTTTAGGGATCACCCCATAGATATTGCGCCAAAAGCTGGAACAGTTGTAGTTTTTGATGTTGGGTATGACAACATCCATGGAGTGACCGAAGTTACGTCTGGACAAAGATGGACAATTCTTGCGTCATTTGACTATGCAGATTCAACATATCCACCAGAGTATTGGGAAGAAAAAAATAAAGAACTTGCTCAAACAGCAGAGATACACAAAGAACAAAGAGCCGGCTGGGAGCAAGGTAAGATAGATAGACTAATAGATCTATAGGGAGAGCAACATGTCGGTAGATAGGTCTAAATTTATAACTTATAGAGATGAAGAAACCTCTTTAAGTAAAATTGGTATAACCAGAAATAAAATTGTAGAAATACAAGATTTTATAGACAAAGAAACTTCAAAAAATATTATCAAGTATTTTGAAGCAAACGCCGAGTACTGGGGCGACATTGCATTTTATGGGTCAAGAGGGATGGGAATAGAAGAAGCAGATCAAATGGTCGCTGATTTTAGCCTCCCCCTAGGATTTTTCTCTACTTTAAAGAAAAACTTCCAAGAAGCTGTAGGGACCGTTTTTGAGAGAGACGTTATAGCAAACACATCTCATGCACAAAAGTGGGAAGTTGGAGGATTTGCAACTCCACACTCCGACAATTCAGACTTTGATGGTAATCCCACTTCATTTGAAATAAACAAGTACGTGGGAATTTTATACTTAAATGATGACTACGAAGGCGGAGAACTTTACTTTGTAGATAATTCGGACACCACTAAAGTGACCTTAACAATAAAACCGAAAGCCGGATCTTTTGTAGTATTTCCAGGTGGAATAGAAAATATCCATGGAGTTTCTGAAATAACTGATGGAACCAGATATACCATGGTCTCATTCTGGGATTTTGCCGATGCAGAATATTCAGAAGAAAGAAAAACCCAATGGGCTATGGAAAAAGAATTAGTCGAAATGGCAAAACTTCTTGCAAAAGAAGAGTGGGCTAAAGGAAATAAGTGGGCATAATGCTAGGAAATTTAGATAAATCTACATACATCTACCTAAAAGACGAGCCAGTTACGAATAGTCAGCTAGGGATTACAGAGAACAAAATTGTTGAAGTGCCAAATTTCGTGACTCCAGAAATCGCAGAAGGTATGATTAAGTACTTTGACATGCTAGGCGAAGAACTTTGGGATGACATTGCATTTTACAATTCCAAGGGCATGGGACTTCCCCCCGACGATGCTAGATTTAAAGACTGCGGACTAGAAGAAAAATTTTTTGAAAAACTTCGTACTCAATACCAAAAGTGCGTTGAATTAATATTTAACAGGGCAGTTAGACCAAACACATCTCACGCTCAAAAATGGTATAAGGGCGGATTTGCCTCTCCTCATTCCGATAACTCGGACTTTGATGGCAATCCAACAGCGTTTGAAATTAATAAGTATGTTGGAATTCTTTACTTAAATGATGACTATGAGGGTGGAGAGCTTTATTTTAGAGATCATGGAATAGATATAAAACCAAATAAATATTCATATTATGTATTTCCAGGTGGAGTAGAAAATATTCACGGAGTTCGTGAAATTAAAGAAGGCGAACGGTACACAATGGTTTCTTTCTGGGACTTCGCTGAGGCAGAATACACCGAGGAAAGAAAAAATGAATGGCAAGAAGAATTTGCTATTGTTAGGGAACAACAGAAGCACCAGCGAGAGGAATGGGACGGCGGCAATAAAGACGCCTAAATAAAATGGATTTTAGTCGACTAGAAAAGCTTCACCCACAGGTCTGGGTGTTCAGAAACGCAATACCAAATCCTGAAGTTTTAATGAAAAAATTATTAGAGCTTCCAAACTGGAATGACTGGTGGGTTTTTGGACAAATAAATGATGAACTTAGTGGGGGCGACACTATTTGGGAAGATTTTCCATCCCGAGAAGAGTGGGACGTTCACTTAGAGTCAAAGAAAAATACAAGGTATCCGGAGTTAGTAACAGAAATAGAAGAGTATTTCTATGCTGCAACAAAACAATACGTTGAGACCATGGGGATAGAGCTCGATAATTGGGTCCACCAAACTCCTTCTGTGTGCTTGTATAAAAGTGAGGGCGGCGTCGGAGAAGGAATGTCTATGAACTATCACACCGATTGGCAGCCAGAAAAAGCAGAAGCTAGAGGCAACAAATTTAGAGTAACTTGCACTATGTATTTAAACGATAATTACGATGGCGGAGAGCTTGCTTTTATTATTAGAGAGAATAGAAATGATAATAGTAATGATATTAAGTTTGACTATAAGCCATCGGCAGGCGATATTCTAATATTCCCGTCGACAGAGCCTTTCTATCATGGGGTAAAAGATATTAGTAACGGAGATCGGTTTTTTATTAGAAACTTTTGGCTTGAGTACTTCCCGGGGACCCCAGAGTGGCTAGAAAATGAGGCTAAATACGGGGAAGAGGAATGGGCTAAAATGGAGAAGGAAAGAGAAAGCCAATACCACAAAAACTCTGTAACTGTTAGGTAATTCTATGAAAACTGAAACTAAAGAAATTGTATGGTTAAAAGAGGACGTTGCAACATTTCCTAACTTTATGGATGCTCAGGAGTGTACTCAAATAATGAATTTTTTTGAGGACCAAGGAGTAAACGAGGGTCATTGGATGCAGACATGTTTTTATGATTCTAAAGGTATGGCACTTGTATCTAGTCAAGAAGCACTGGAAAGATCCGGTTTAGAACAACGACAGGCTAACTATTTTGACTGGCTAAATGGCGAAATTAAATCTGCCATAGAGCAGGCATTTGGTAGAGAGGTAGTGACTAATTCAACTCACGCCCAGCTGTGGCCTACCGGATCATTTGCTAGGTGGCATTCAGATAATTCCGACATTGACGGCAACCCTTCTGCTTGGAGTAACAATAAATTTGCAAGTATTTTGTATTTAAATGACAACTATGAAGGCGGAGAATTAATCTTTAGAGACCACGATCTAACCGTAAAACTTCCTCAGGGGACATTAATTGTTTTTCCTGGTGGCATAGAAAACGTTCATCGAGTAGAGGAAGTAAAGTCGGGCGATAGAGTTACTGTAGTTGGTTTCTGGGATTTTGCAGACTCAAAGTACTCAGAAGAGGAATTAAAGGCTCAGGAGCTGGAAGTGGCTTTCGAAAGAATCCTACAAACAGAACAAAAAGCATTATGGCACCAAGGAAATAGCAATGCCTAATTTAGATTTCTCAAAAGCAGAATTTTTTGCAGAAAAAATACTAGTATTAAAAGATGTAATTACTGAAGAAGAAGCTGCCTGGGTTATTGATCGACACAAGAATTTTGATGAACTTTTGAACGATGAAGACAACCAAATAATTAAAAAGTTAGAACCATGGAAAACATCTTCTGAAACCGAGCCGCACATCTACGGAACAAAAAGAGCCGCAGAAGGCGCTGGTTATCGAAGAGATAACACAAAAAATCAAGAGCTCTTTGACTTTTACAACTGGGTAAAAGACATATTTTATGCTGCAGGTAAGTTCTACCACGAGTCCCTGGGGATTCCATATGAAGATGGAAAATACTGGACTGATTTTTCAACATTCCACTACGTAAATGGACAAGAAATGGGGCCCCATATTGACTACGACGGAGAGCTTGATCTGGCTCCTGTAGCAACCGGACTACTGTATTTAAATAGCGACAAAAAGGGCGGGGACCTATACTTTAAAGATCAAGATGTTTTTGTAGAATCTTCGAGAGGCACTTTAGTGATTTTCCCTTGCACTAAGCCGTTCTACCACCAGTCAACACTAATTACCGAAGGCGAAAAATATCACATCGGGTCTGGATGGAAAAAGTCTCTTAGTGCCCACTATTAAACCTAGTGTTTAAGTTCGTCTACAAACAAAGTAAGTCCATACCTTACCCCAGATAAAACCTCAGATACACCATGAGCATATTTTGCCTGGGCGGAGTGGATCACCAACATTCCTCTTTTAGGTTCTATTTTTAAGTCTAGATTTGGATAAAATAATTCTCCACCAGAAAAATTATCGTTTAAATATAAAACAACCCCATGTGCCACTGGCAGGTTTAGCTCCGGAGGTCCTAAATCATCATGAACTGGAAGATTTTGACCTATTCCAGTCCTATTTATAGGGCCCAAACCCCTAAATAGTTGATTAACTAGCTCGGCAGGAATATGCTTAATATTCTCAGAGTATGTTTTTAATATTCTGTTCTCCAAAAACTGAAGAATCCTATGCTCTTCCTTATGTTTTTCTAGTCTTAAATTCCTATTTTTCCAAGTACCAGTGTCGGAAGTGCTTCCATCTTCTCCAGCCCATAGGTTATTTTGATTTGCATTTTCTATTACTGAATCAAAATATAGCAGCTCTTCCTCTAAAAGAAAGTTTTCATCTACATATATCTCTAAATTAGAACCAAAAGGCTGTGTGAGCATGTAGTAATTCTAGCCTATACCTAACTAATTCATGAAAAACTAAGGTAAAATTATAAAGACTAGTCTAATCCCCTGTTAGGACTTTCCGCATGAGCTATTTGCGTGGCAATATCCATGATCTAATTACTGATCAAGGCTCTACTGTGCACCAAGTATTTACCATTAAAAATTCAGCTCGTCGGATAATCCCCCTAACCGGGTATACGGCTCGTATGCAAGTTAGACGTTGGGATGTGGAAACCAGGGATCCAGTCCTAACTACCATTGCTGAATATACTACCGAAAATGGATATTTAACCGTTAACGGCACCGCGGGCACGGTGACTCTTCTAATTCCACCCGCAGACATGGCAGCATACGAGCCAGGATCTTATGTCTATGACATTGAAGTCGAGACAGAGAATGCTGGAGATACCACCCGGATTATCCAGGGAAAATTTATTGTGAGAGCTGAGGTGACCAAGTAGTGGTACTCTCTGACAATTTTGCGTATGTGGATGTTAAAGGTCCTGGACCTCAAGGTCCAGCAGGACCTACTGGACCTACTGGACCATCCGGAGGCCCCACTGGTGCCACCGGCCCGACTGGTGCCACCGGCCCGACTGGTGCCACCGGCCCCACTGGTGCTCAGGGCTCTCAAGGACCTACCGGCCCCACTGGTGCTCAGGGTGGTCAAGGCGTGCAAGGACCAACCGGTTCCACTGGACTAACTGGAGACACCGGCCCAACTGGACCACAAGGTGCCACTGGCCCCACCGGCAGTATCGGTACAACTGGAGCAACAGGTCCCACTGGTGCTACAGGTCCCACAGGACCACAAGGTGAACAAGGGCTCCAGGGAATTCAAGGCATTCAAGGAATTCAAGGTATTCAGGGCGAACAAGGCGAGCTTGGCCCAACTGGAGCAACAGGCCCCGTCGGTCCAACAGGTCCAACCGGGACTCAGGGGGAGATTGGTCCTACGGGCCCAACAGGTGCAACAGGATTAACTGGTGAAGTTGGACCAACAGGCCCACAAGGTGAAATAGGTATTCAAGGAGACACAGGACCTATCGGTCCAACAGGACCACAGGGCGACGTTGGACCTACCGGTGCTACTGGCGATATCGGACCTACAGGACCCCAGGGAGAAGTTGGACCTACAGGACCCCAGGGAGAAGTTGGACCTACAGGACCTCAGGGGGAAGTTGGACCCACAGGCGCAACTGGCGACATTGGACCGACTGGACCCATAGGGCCTACAGGCCCACAGGGCGAGCAAGGAATTCAAGGACCAACTGGGTTACAGGGCATTCAAGGTATTCAAGGTATTCAGGGAGAAACTGGCCCAACCGGACCTCAAGGTGATCAAGGTATTCAAGGAGAGACAGGTGATACAGGTCCAATAGGCCCCACCGGTCCTCAAGGTGATTTAGGTCCCACCGGCCCCACTGGCGCTACGGGAGCCGATAGCACTATCCCAGGTCCTACAGGCCCGACAGGAGCCACTGGAAACACTGGACCCCAAGGTGTTTCAATTACTCTTATTGGTTCAGTAGAGGATGTAATAGATTTACCTTTAAGTGCAAATTTAAATGAAGCATATATAGTCCAATCTAATGGAAATCTTTACGTTTGGGATGGATCATCTTGGTATGATGCTGGACAAATTGTCGGACCCCAGGGAGACACCGGCCCTCAGGGAGCAACAGGCCCCACAGGGCCACAAGGGATACAAGGCGTTCAAGGTATTCAAGGAGACACCGGCCCTACGGGACCTCAAGGAATTCAAGGAGACACTGGACCACAGGGCGTACAAGGAGTTCAGGGAGACACTGGACCAACTGGACCGACAGGACCAACTGGCCCCGAAGGAAACTATTATGTAGGGACAACCCCACCAGAGAACCCCACCGAGGGGGATGGTTGGTTTAATACATCCACAGCAAAATTTTTTATTTATTACGATAATTTCTGGATTGAAGTTGCTACCACGGAGCAGGGCCCCACTGGACCAATAGGACCTACTGGCCCAACTGGAGCTACTGGAGATACGGGAGCTACTGGTGATACTGGCCCAACAGGTCCAACTGGTGATACTGGCCCAACAGGTCCAACAGGTGCAGACTCAACGGTTCCAGGTCCAACAGGGCCCACAGGTGCAGTTGGCGACACTGGCCCGACAGGAGCTACCGGCCCAACAGGTGCAACAGGTCCAACAGGCCCCGCTGGTATAAATGGTAGCGGGGTTCCCGATGGTGGATTAGAGGGCCAGATTCTTGCTAAAGCAAGTGACACAAATCAAGACGTTACTTGGATTGATAACTATACGGGTGAAGTTAGGCACCTAGTAAAAAGCGCCTATAACGGATTACTGCCTAAGGGATCTCCAGTTTACGTCTCTGGTTCAGATGGAACAAACATTTTAATTAGTCCTTCCATAAATACAACCGAATCTGGGTCAAGCAAAACATTAGGTCTTCTAATGCAAGACCTAAACTATAATGACCAAGGCTATGTAGTTAGTGAAGGTTTGTTAGAAGGTCTAGACACTACCGGAAAAACCGCCGGTACTCCTATGTGGCTGGGAAGCACCATAGGTTTCTCTGGAATTGTTTATGGATTCCCGGCCCCAAGTGCTCCAAATCATTTAGTTTATCTTGGTGTTGTAACAAGAATTCAATCTGAAAATGGTGAAGTTTTTGTTAAAATACAAAATGGTTTTGAGATAGAGGAGCTTCATAATGTTGATATTGACGACCCTCAAAATGGAGACTTGATTGCATACAACTCAAGTACTCAACTTTGGGAAAATATTGGAGTTGTTGACGGAGGTAACCCATAATGGCTATTGATTTTCCTAGCAGCCCATATATTGGTCAACAAGAGTCTAACAACGGAACCACTTGGCAGTGGGATGGAGTGGCTTGGGTTGTAATTGGATCTACACCATCAGTAGGGCCCACAGGTCCTACAGGACTACAAGGCCCGACTGGCCCGACTGGTGCTCAGGGTAATATTGGTGATACTGGACCTCAAGGAGACGTTGGCCCGACTGGACCACAGGGCGATACTGGACCTCAAGGAGACGTTGGCCCGACTGGTTTAACTGGAGCACAAGGAGAGATGGGCCTTATTGGTCCAACTGGACCTCAAGGAGATACCGGACCACAGGGTGAAACAGGCCTCACTGGCCCAACAGGGCCACAAGGAGACACCGGGCCTCAGGGAGAAACAGGGCCACAAGGAGACACCGGGCCTCAGGGTATACAAGGTATCCAAGGCATCCAAGGCGAACAGGGAGAAGTTGGTCCAACTGGACCTCAAGGTATCCAAGGTAGCACTGGCCCTACAGGTGACACAGGACCACAGGGCGACACTGGCCCAACAGGACCAACTGGTGCTGATTCTACAGTACCGGGCCCTACAGGCCCAACGGGAGCCACCGGGCCCCAGGGAGATCCAGGAATAACAGGTTTGTCTGGGTTGGACGGTCAGCCTGGAGAACAGGGCCCAACAGGACCCACAGGACCCCAAGGCGATATCGGTCCAACAGGACCTACCGGTGCAGATTCAACGGTTCCAGGACCGACGGGCCCAACAGGACCTACCGGTGCAGATTCAACGGTTCCAGGACCGACGGGCCCTCAAGGCGAGATTGGACCGACTGGGCCAACCGGTGCAGATTCAACGGTTCCAGGACCCACAGGACCGACGGGACCAACAGGACCCATAGGAGACACCGGGCCTCAGGGAGACCCAGGCACCGTTGGCCCAACAGGATCTCCGGGATATGATGGAGTCGATGGCCCTACGGGGCCACAAGGAGACATTGGCCCTACTGGACCGACTGGTGCAACTGGAGATACTGGACCGACTGGTGCAACTGGAGATACTGGACCGACTGGACCTACTGGTGCTGATGGTGCAGATGGTGGTTTTGATTCTGGACAAACAATTTTAAATACTACTGGCAACATATCAATCCTTAATGTTGACGCAGGTGTTTTATGGACCAATACTGGTGCAATTTCAACAATTACAGTTGATATTCCATTGGGAGGCGGGCCAACTGTACCGCTGTCTGTTGGTCAGCAAGTTGATTTTCTTCAAACTGGAACCGCACAGTTTTCATTCGTTGCAGCATCTGGCGTGACGCTTTATTCAAAAGATTCAAAACTTAAAACAAATGCTCAATATTCTCCTGCAACAATTAAATGCATAGGAACTGACACTTACGTTCTTGTTGGCGATCTAGGGGCCTAACATGGCTTGGAATTTAGGACTGCTTGGATCGATAGTAGACAATCCACTTGAATTTATTGCCACCGGGCTAGGTTCTGGTTATGGATCGGCAGTAACTACTATTGATGGCCCAACATATGTTCAAAGCTATGGAACCACATACAAATTAAATAAAAATGGAAACGTTGTCTGGGGAGTGCAGTTTTCTGGTAGTGGTAATAAGCAAGGCTTTGGCATTGATACAAGTCAAAATGTTTACGTGGCTGGAAATAGTAGTTTTGTAGCATCCTTAGATTCAAATGGAAATGTCAGATGGCAAAGAACAATTGGAACTGGCATAGCTTGGCAATCTTTGGCTGTAAATAGCGCAGCTAATACAATTTATGTTTGCGGCACAAATGGGAGCTATGGACACATAGCAGCCATAGACGCGTCAAATGGTTCGGTAGTGTGGGGCATCAGAACCTCTACAGTAAATATAGAGTTTACAGGCATAGAATCTGATACTTCAGGTAGGGTAAGTGCAACAGGGTTTATTTCAAATGGGACAACACTTGACAGTCATTTAGTAGAGCTAGACTACGCCGGAAATATTATTTTTCAAAAAAGACTTTCTCTTGGTACATCAAATTATGTTTTTTCCCAGTCGGTAGCTAGACACTCATCCGACAACAGTATTACAGTCTCTGGATTTCAACAATCTCCAAGAGTTAATTTTATAACTAAATTTAATACAAGCGGTAGTACCGTTTTTTCCATAAGAGCTACTTCTGCGGGGGGTTACATACAATCTGACTATGGCACAATTGGTTACGATGGTGATGGTGATCTATATTTAAGTATGTATTCAATATATGATAATTATGTGCCAGCCGGCACGGGCACTGGCTATACTAGATTTTTAGGTAGCACGGCTCAAAAAACTGTAAACTTTAGCGGTCTATCGGGCGGATTAAGAATTTCTGCCTCAAAAACTGATAAAACAATTGCAATAATGGGAACAGCTGGAATTGTTAAAGTTTTAGGAGATGATTCGGTGCCAACGGGGACATACGGATCTTATACCGTAACAGAGGATCCTCAAGGTTATGGCTATACAACTTCTACTATTTCTGTTTCTTCAGACGGGGTATCTTATATGAGCTCCGGAGTAGTTTCAGCTGCTACGTCTTTTTCAGTAGTTTCATCTAGTCCAACACCAACACTCACATACTTAGGACAATAAATGTTAATTTACATAGATCCGCAAAATAATTATCCTCGATTTATAGGAGATATAACTCTTCAACACCCAACCTGGTCTGTAGGTGATCCCCTACCGTTGGGCTGGACTTTAGTAGAAGAAACCACCCCACCAGAGCCACAAACTACAGAAGTAGTAGAAGAAGACTTTCCAGAACTAGTGGACGGCATTTACAAACAAAAATGGACTCTTAGACAAAAAACAGAGCAAGAATTATTAGCAGAACAAGCCCCGCAAACAGCTAGACAAAAGCTCTTAAACCTGGGGCTTACAGAAATTGAAATAGACGCCCTAATTAGAGGACTAAGGTAAATTAAAGCTTAGTATTTCTAAATGTAAAGTTTAACTAGCTGAACGTTTTTTTCTTAGAGGTTTTTTGATTGGATCTATAACTGAATCTTCTACTCTTTGGTAGATAGAGGTCGTACTACTAGTCTGCGCAGTGTGTAGCCCCATAGTTAAGTCTTTAATAAACTCAATTTCAGTAGAGACTTTAACAACGTGCTTTTCAATATTATTGACTCGGTCGGCCAACGAGCTGCCGCCGTTCTCCCAAAGCTGATGCTCGACACGATCTAGCCGATCTGATATAGTTCTGCCTTGCAAGTCAGTCCCAAGCATATCGCCTATTTTTTTGGCTGTCCTATAGATAGCTACAGCGGTAGCGGTTAAAATACCAAACGCACTTATTGCGGCCGATATGGCCATTACTAGTTCAGCAGTCATGTATAATGATTCCTACACAGATCGAGCAATTAGATTTGCTCCGTCTATTTTACCCTAATAAGGTTCCCTTTATTCGAGGGGTCTAGCCATTAAGTTGGTCACAGCTCGAAATTTTTTTGACATCTTTCTCTTTTTTGGTAAAAATAGAATCCGAAAGGTGTATGCTAATCAAAGATTTTGTGGAGATCAATTATGCGTATCTGTATTGACAAGGCAGGAAGAGACTAATGGCTGGCTGGGAGAGTGCAAATGGTAGACTTAGCCAAGGCGCAAATTGGTATGCATCGAATGGGTGGAGAGTACTTCCAGTACACGGGATTGGCCCAAATGGGATGTGCACTTGCGGAAGAAATCACAAAGAGTCTAAAGAAATTGGAAAGCATCCAGCGTCTTTAAATGGGCAAAAAGATGCAACAACAGATACCGTAGTAGTCGAATCTTGGTGGGAAGAAAATCCAGACTACAACATAGGAATCTATGCAAAAGACTCTGGATTTTTTGTAATTGATATTGATCCAAGACATAACGGACATGAGTCAATTCTTAAGCTTGAGGAGAGAGCTGGCGGAAACTTACCGCCCACCGTGGAAGCAATTACGGGAGAGTACTCAACAAAAAACGGTCCGCTTAGAGGTCGGCACTTAATATATAGATGCAATCCAAATGAAAAATTTATTGGAAACTTTAAGTCTCAAGGTCTTGATGGAATCGACATCAAGCACAATGGATACATTCTTGTTGCACCATCAAGACATTCAACTGGATACTGCTATGAGTGGAAGCCGGGGCATGCTCCTTGGCAGATGGAAATTGCAGAAGCCCCTGAAGAGCTGTTGGCAGTAATTAGAGCTAAAAGCTTAAAAACATCGTCTTCCATTTCCGGGACAAACTACATTGTAAGCGACTGGGAATTCCTAAGAGACCTACAGTTTGGTGATACCGGAAACAAGTTAGATATTGACAAGATTTTAGAAGAAGGAATAGACGAGGGCGGTAGAGCAGTAGGTCTTTATCAATTAGCCTGTGCACTAGCAAATAAGTTTGGCACTGACATTGCTGGAAGAACTTCAGTAGAAGCAATGATGATGAAGTTTAACGCTGAGATGGTTAGACCACCACTAGACATCGAAGGAAGCAACGGACTTCTAATGCACACTAGAAGGGCCATTGAATTTGTTGCTAGCAATCCAATCTGGGAAAAGTGGTGGGAAGGATTAAAAGACTACAAGCCAGAAAATGGAATGGAGTGGGCAAAAAAAGCCTCAGAGAATTTTGTAAAAGCTCCTACAGCATCTAGCTCATTTAATTACTATTTGGCCGATGTGGTTGAATCGAGTGATTTAGAAATTTTAGATACAGCTAACGCTGTTGGAGATCAAGTAGCTACCTTAGCAGCCAAGGGTAGATCGCTTAGAGATATTACAGCGGGAGGAAATCTAGATTTACCAAAAGACGTTGACTCTATTAGTCCAGAGGCTGGGGGTAGACAGGGGGCTCGAAGCTTAACCGATGTTGGTAATGGTCGACGACTAATTGACGCATTTGGATCAACAATAAGATACACGCCAAATGTTGGTTGGTTTGTTTGGAATGGAAATTACTGGCGGCCGGACGCAGAAATGTCTGACGTAAAAGAGATAGCAAAGCACGTCTCTACAGTAATTGCTAGAGAAGCTGCTAGCCTAAAAAGCCTCGATGACCCTAGGGGTGCTGAACTAGTTAAGTGGGCAAATTCTGCTAAGTCAAACGGAAGAATAAATGCCATGCTAGAGCAAGCTACTTCAGATCCAAGAGTCGGGATGTCGGTAGAAGACTGGGATAAAAACCCGTACCTTCTCGGTGTAAAGAATGGTGTAGTTGATTTAAAGACTGGAGTTCTGCACGAAGGAGACATCGAGTCGCACATCACTAGAGTCTCTCCAATTTCTTATACACAAGGGCTAACAAACTTAAGATGGAAGACTTTTTTAAATGAAGCTTTTAATGGAGATCAAGAATACATTGATTGGGTACAAAAAGCTGTTGGATATACTGCAACAGGACTAAACAACCAAGACGTAGTATTTATTATTTACGGCCCACCGGGGTCTGGTAAGAACACATTTATCGAAACAATCTTTGAAGCACTAGGTAAAGCTCAGCACGCCTGGGCACTAGACTCCAACGTATTGGCTCTAGGAGATAGAATCAGCTCTACCGATGAATATCACATGGCAGAGCTCCGAGGTCGACGAATGATTTGGGTAGATGAGCTACCAGAAAATGAAAGAATAAAAGAAAATCAGATTAAGAAGTTAACAGGATCTGGAACAATTCAGGGACGCTCACCCGGAGAAAAGCCCATTCAGTTTACTTCTACGGGAAAGCTTTGGATTTCTACAAACCACAGGCCAATTATTACCGATGAAGCTATGTGGCGTCGATTGCTTCCAATTCCATTAACCAATAAGCCAGCTAAGCCAGACCCAGGACTAAAAAAGTATTTAGCAGACCCGGATGGTGCGCTACCAGCAGTGTTAGCTTGGATTGTAGAAGGTGCCGTTAAGTATTTAGCATCTAGCCAAGACAATCCATTAGAGATGTGCACGGTAGTTAGAGAAGCACACGAAATTTACAAAAAGAATGAAGACAGAATCGGAGCATTTATAGAGGAAGAGACTCAGGCTGGTTCAGACGGAGTTCTAGTAAATAAGATATATCAAAGATATAAGGAATGGTCAGATTCACGCGGAGAGCGCCCAATCACACAAATTGCCTTCCACAGAAAGCTCTCTGATAGGGGATTAGACATCATAGGAACCGGAAATAAGGCTATTTTAAGAGGATTAATCCTACTACCACACGAAATAGCTATGGTGCAGCAAGCCGATTTTGCCTCAGCTGCAAGATTCTCCAGTTATACAGGAAACGGTTTCTAGGTTTAGGGTAGGATAGTACTTATGAAAATTTTTATTGCAACTCCTATGTACGGTGGAATTGCCAAAAACCCATACACTATCGGACTACAAAATCTGATTGTTAAACTATCTCAGGCTGGCCACACAATAACAACCACTACAGTCGGAAATGAAAGCTTAATCACGAGAGCTAGAAATACCTTAGTTCACAAGTTTTTAGCCACTGATTGCGATGCATTGCTTTTTATTGATGCAGACCATGGATGGGACTCATCAGACGTACTAAAAATGATAGAGTCTGGTAAGGATTTTATTGGTGCCATCTATCCAATGAAAGGCATCAACTGGGACATGGTTCGAGATGCAGTTTTATTGGGAAAGCCAGCGAATGAGTTAGAAAAGTACTCTGGATATTTTGCAGTAAATATGCTAGCAGAGAGTCAAACATTTAGCGAAAATGAGCCCTTTAGAGTAAAAGATATTGGAACTGGAATGCTTTTCTTAACCAGAAAAGTATTTGAAGACCTAAAGCCTCACTGTAAGCAATACAAAAATAACAATGTTGGAAATACCGGTATCGGTTTTGGTGACATGGTAGTCGAATATTTTACAACATTTATTGATGAAAATAGCATACTTCTTTCAGAGGACTATGCCCTATGCAGAATGTGGCAAAATATTGGTGGCGAAGTTTGGGCAGCCCCCTGGGTAAAGATAACACATTCTGGAGATTATAATTTTTCTGGCCATTTTGCAAGAACTGTAGAAATAAACCAACTAAAAAATAATTTAAAAGCTCAGGCTGAAAAAAGTTCTACAGAACAAGAAAAACAAGAACCTTCAAATTAGTGGGAAAATAGTTACTAAGGGAAGGTCCCGAATCTAACCGAGGTAACAGAATATTGGCTAATTCAAAAGAATATATTTGCGCAGTCTGCTCAAAACAGCATGTTGTCCCGTCTCTGGCAAGAGATTGTGAGAAAAAACACGACGTAATTATTTTGAAAAAAGCTGGATAACTACCAAATTTTGTAGTAGCATAGTCTCAACCAATAGTTGAAGGAGAGGCTATGGCGTTAGCAGATCGGCTCAGGACTGCTCAATATAGATATAAAGACAACTTTCTTTGCAAGCTAATGTCTATCACCAAGGACAGCAAGCTAACTGAAAAAGATGTTGATTCACTTTTAAAAATTATTAATTCAAGGCCTGGTGATGAGGACCATGTGCCGAACATACGACTAGCTTATGCACTTCGAGAAGAAGGCTATGACATTAGTCCAAGCACAGTAGACCGACACCGAAACGGTATCTGTGCATGCTCTAGGGTTCAGGGAGGAACTAAGTGAGCTTATCGGAAAAATTAGAAAAACTTCGCTCTCCTGGACAGAGTGGTTCAGACACTAGAGCAAGTAAGACACCAGAAGACTGGCGTCCAAGAATGGACCTAGACACTGTACGAGGCGGATTTGTAATTAGCCAGCCAAGACCGGAAGGGCAAATAACAGACGCCACTACTGTACTAGCGGAGTTTGGATTAGATCCAAATGAGTGGTCAGTAACTTCTATGCGTAGAGGTAAGTGGCAAGTCTATAGCGGTGAGTGGCTAGAGTCAGTTAGAGTCAATTTGATTCCAACTGGAGTTGCTTTGCAAGACATTTTAGATATAGAAAAATTATCAGATCAGATAAAAAAATGGCGTCCTGGGAAAGGGATCAAGCGATCTACTGGAGAGGGCGCTTTTCTTATTGCAGCTGCAGATCAGCAGATTGGTAAAAAAGTTGGAAACACCGGAACAGATCAATCAATAGACAGAATTTTAAACCTTACAGAAAAAGCTGTAAATAAGTTTCAAGAAAATGTAAAAATTGGAATTAATCCAGGAACAATCTGTCTAGCCCTGCTTGGAGATCACGTTGAGGGAAATGTTAGTCAAAATGGAAAGCTTCAAGGACTAGCAGCCTCCGATTTGGGACTGACTGAACAAACTAGGGTTGCTAGACGGCTTTTATTGGCACAAATAAAGGCATTGGCCCCATTAGTTGGTAGATTGATTGTTCCAGTAATCAATGGAAACCATGACGAAGTAACTAGACAAGTAGCCGCAGACCCCGCTGATGGTTGGAATGTAGAGATTGCATCCGCCGTACAAGATATATGCGCAGAAAATCCAGAACTATCTCACGTCGAGTTTCGCTACCCAAGTTCGGGACATCAAACCCTCACAATAAATGTAGAGGGGACAATGCTCGGTATGTTTCATGGGCACCAGGCAAACCAAAATAATGTTCTTAAGTACTTATCTCAACAAGCCGCGGGCCAGACTGCTCTTGGTGGAGCTGATGTATGGATTTCCGGGCACTTCCACAACTTTCGCACGATGGATATTGGAGATAGGCTTTGGCTTCAAGCCCCAACAACAGACCCCGGGAGCGCTTGGTTCCGGGATAGGGCGGGCCTAGAGTCTAAGCCCGGGCTGCTGACTATGATAATTGGTGGTAGCTATGAACCTAGAGAACACATAAGTGTTTTGGCGGTGAAGTAAGTGGAATATCCAAATTGGTTTAAGCGCGGTAGGGCTGATGTATTTTTTTATAGAAACATACTTCCATACCGAGGACTCCCACTGAAGTGCTTACAACTAGGCGCATACACTGGCGACGCCACCGAGTGGATGTTTGAGCATGTGCTAACTCACCCAGACTCCACGTTGACTGACGTAGATACCTGGGAGGGTTCAGACGAGGCGGAGCATAAAACATTTGATTGGAAGTCAGTAGAGCAAGTATATTTAGAACGACACAAAGACAAAATAGAATCCGGAAAGTTAAAGGTCTATAAAGGTACAACAGATAGCTTTTTTAGTGGTGAACACGGATCCCAAACTTTTGATTTTATATATGTAGATGCTTGCCACGAAGCCGCCGCTGTACTGAAAGACGGGCTCAACTCTATTTATAGACTAAATCCTGGCGGCATAGTGGCCTTTGATGACTACATGTGGACTCAAGGAAAGGGTCTTTGGTCAGACCCGAAGCCGGCGATTGACGCTATAGCAATGTGCCACTCAAATACTTTTGAAATTATAGACACCGGTCTACAGGTATGGCTAAAAAAGATTTAAAGCCTAAAATTGCAGTCTACACAATTGCATTAAATGAGGAACAATTTGTAAGACGTTGGTATGAGAGTGCCAAAGATGCCGACTATCTCTTAATTGCAGATACAGGTAGTACGGATGATACGGTAGAAACTGCAATTAAGCTTGGAATCAATGTGGCTAACATTTCAGTGCGTCCTTGGCGGTTTGATGACGCCCGTAATGCATCTCTGGCAGCCCTCCCAGCAGATATTGACATGTGCGTTCAGTTAGACATGGACGAAATTTTACTGCCCGGGTGGCGTCAAGAAATAGAGACTGCCATTGAGCAGGGTGCAACCAGGATTCGCTATAGCTATGTTTGGAACTGGAGAGACGATGCTCAGACTATTCCAAACATAGTTTTTGGTGGAGACAAGATTCATGCTAGATATGGCTATAGATGGAAGCACCCAGTGCACGAGGTGGTTACAACTTATGGTGGAACTACAGAGAAGCAAGTTTGGACGCAATTAATCATACATCATCACCCAGACAACACTAAATCTAGAAGTCAGTATTTACCGCTACTTAAAATGTCTACCCAAGAAGATCCATATGACGACAGGAACGCATATTATTATGCTAGGGAGCTCTTCTTTTATAGATATTACGAAGAATCAGCTAAAGAATTTAAACGCCACTTAAGTCTTCCCAGCGCCACATGGGCACCGGAACGAGCATCTTCTATGCGATATTTAGCAAAAATTGAGCCCGAAAATAGAGAAGAGTGGCTAATCAGAGCAGTCAATGAAGCCCCGGGACGAAGAGAATCTCTAGTAGAGCTTGCTCAGCATCTATATGAAGTAGGGTCTTGGAGTAGCTGCTTACATTTTGCTAAAAAGGCTTTAGAAATAAAAGATAAGCCTATGGATTTTTTGTGTGAAGATTTTGCATGGGGATATCTACCGTGGGATCTAGCAGCAATTTCTAGTTACTATGATGGTGACACAAAAAACGCCCTTATTTATGGAACTAAAGCTTTAGAGTTAGATCCAGAAAATGAGCGGCTACAAAAAAATATGAAGTTTTATTTAGAAAAAACTTAGTTTTTATTTTTCTGAGCATGATAGGCATCTACTGCATTTGCACTAGTTCTACTTTGCCAAGTAAATTGACACTTGTCACAGCGCACAATTCTCATTGTTGCCCAGCGTCCTCCATCAGGCCTATCTACTGTTGCAGTTTTTAGGTGGTCTGTTTTAGCCCTACAGCTCGGGCAAAGAGGGAATCGTTTGTATCTCATCTCTTGACCCTCCCAATTAACTGATAACGTGTTTCTAATTTGACCGGAGTCTAATCCACCCCAAATTCCCCAAATTTGTTTATTATCAAGAGCCCATTTCATACAGTCTCTTTTCACCGGGCACTTATTGCATATCTTTTTCGCTTCCCACTGCTGAGAGGGTTTGTTTGCAAAAAAATTATTTATTTTGTCATTATTTTCTACTTTTGCGCACTCTGCATCCTCGTGCCAGTCCGGAGAATCAAAGAACATAAGGCACCTCTACAAAAGTAGCGTCATATTCTAAATCTATGTCATTGTTTTCGCAGTAAATTTGTAAAAATTCATCATTTTCTTTGTAGTAGTAGCCGGCTCTAATTACATTTCCATCTTCAATTGCTTTGTAGGACTCAGATAAAGAGTATGTCAAGCCTTCTAATTGAAGCTGCTTTGCTAAAGCTTTTCTGGCTAGCTCGTCATCCTCGAGGTAGATGTGCTCATTTATATAAAAAATAATTGAGTCAGAGCTAAGCGCACGCGGGAAATCGTCGCCCTCCCAAATAAGCCAAAGCGGCTGGGATATTGCTTTTTTACGTCTCATTCCTATAAATTTATAGGTTCAGAGGGTAACCTTACCGTAAATTACAAAATTACTTTACAGGCCAAATGTAGTCATATGTTTCGGGCCTAGAGCCGTCATCTTCTGGCCAGCCAAACTGGCTATACCACTCATAGTCCTTGTTAAGTAGTGCCATTCGGTGACTAGAAGCAATCTGAGCAAATAGCTCTCGGTCTTTCATCCACGCTGGGTAGCGGTGACTTTCCCGAGTGATGCGGCCAAGCTTCACTGCTTGGATGTAGGTAGTAAGAGTCTTGGTTCCAATTGTGGACTTGTAGCCGCGCTTTTCCCACTCCATAACCATCTTGAGTATGTATGAAACTAGTGCGCCTTCGTGACCTCGCCACATCTTAACGGCGGGGTGGTTTCTCCAGCCTTTAGCTGGTCGGTGATTACCCTGTGGGTCCAGTTCCACAAGGTTCATTAGGATCTGCCAGCCTTCTAGGGCTTGCTTATTTAAACGGGCGCGGTCAAGAACCTGTGCGGTGTCCGCCGAGCCAAATAGCGGTACAAATGTTTGCATACCTAAAGGCTAGCAGTTAGGTTAAGACTTGTCAAATCCAAATGGCTTAGCTACGCTTTGTTTTAGGGTGCCATAGACGATAATTTGAAAAATACCAGCTTCTACTGACTCTTCTATTTCTGCCAATTTTTTAGCTTCTGGATAGGAGACTTTTAGCTCTAAAGAAACCTTATCTTCTACTTCAGCCTCCGGAATTCCCATAAATCGTCCGACTTCCGCTATAGCAGTCTTTTTAGCTTTATCTAAAGTAGAAGCTAAAATTTTTAATTCAAAACTAGTTCTCATTACTTACCTATGTATATTCTTTTTTCTAGCTTATATGGTGAATATGCAGTTCCATCTATTGTTGGCATTTTTCCGTCTGTACTTTTAATGTAGATTTCACCATATCGGATTCCAACCACCTTGCCGCGGCGGCCATTGTGTATGGGTCCAAGCTCGTTATCATAAGCATCTGCTTTAACACGGACGACGTCTCCAACGACGACTTTTCCTGGCTGTAGCGGTACCCATGTGTAGTCTTCTTCATTTTCTTCCTTAACAATGGAATGGCCTTTTGCCAAAACAGAAAATACTGACAATACCTCATCTACCATATTGTCACTAAGCTTTGGGATTTCTGACCAAGCCTCGAGGAGCTTTATGATTGCCTTACCGGAGCCAACTTTTACTTTAGCTCCTTGCAGCTGCTCCGCAATCCAATCTTTATTAATTTCTGGCATTTTATATTCTCTCCTTACTAGAGTCTACCACCAAACTATTTAGTTTTTCTTTAGTCTCCGAGGCGTTTGGCAAGGCCTCTAAATACACATTTCTCTGGGTAGAAGCTAAAATTTGTCTCTGTGAGCTTGACATATCTTCTATTTGATATGCGAGCATACTCCAAGAAGAACTAAACAGCTGGGTGTCTGGCCAATATGTAGCTATTGGGGTGGACGTATTCATTGCTTGAACTAATCTATAGTTCCACCAGGTAGTAGAGTTTCTTTCTTGCGGCGGCAAAATTAGTCCTACGCTATTTCTAATTACTTCGAGGGCATAGGCATCATCGGTCTTTTTTCCAATTTTTGTTGGTTCCTGCGGAAAAACTATTGATCTTTTTAGAGATTCTAACCACGAGCTTTTTTGGTTTTCAACTGCCCAGTAGTCTCTCCTACCTATTCTGGATGGCTCTGGATCTATATAGAGCGGGTCAAGATTAATTCCAATTATGTTTTTTGAATTAGAGAATCCAAGTAAATTAGAAATTTTTTCATCAGAGTTCCAGGGTAGTTCGGGATACACTACCGTGGGCCAACTAGACACAAGCATATGGGCAGCAACTTTTTCTACTATAGACTTATTCCTATTTGCAGCCTCATACCCCTCCCTCTTCGAGTAAAAAGAACTAAACAAGATTCCAGGATTTTTGGCTACAGCTGAAATGCTGTTTTTGTACTGCCAAATTTGTGGACTATCAACCACAAGCTTTAGTTTTGGTGAATCAAAAAGCATCCCCAAAACATTTAATGATCCATAAATTTTATTGGCGCTTAAAGAGGTGGGGGGAAGTAGTCCAAAAAATATTTGATCATACTTTTCTAGGTCTTCTTTTTTCCAAGACATGCTCGGAGATGACCAGACAACATCATGATATTCAGACAAAGAATCTGACAATAGTTTAAAAAAACTATTATTTACTGGCCTCTTGCAGTGGTGGGATCCCATCCCTGTGAAAAGTATTTTCATTGCTAACTAAACCTAAAGTTTAGGGGGGGCACCACGAATGATGCCCCCCCAATTACTACTAGAACGGAGCGTCCTCCGAGCCAACTACAGGGGAAGCTGGAGCTGGGGCGGGCGCTGGGGCAGGGGCTGGAGCTGGTGCTGCAGCCACTGGTGCAGGAGAAGCAGCTGGAGTTGCTGCACCCTGCAACGGGTAATAGCTCTTGATTTCATTGCTTGGCTTGCCTTGGTAGGAGCGGGTAGCTACCTTTCCTCGGAAAGCTCTTCCAAGCATTGCCTGCTCTACCTGAGCAGGGGTAGGACTAGCTAGCCAAAACTCCTTGTTTAGACCTAGAGCAGCTCCCTTAGCAAAGAAGATGTTCATAGCGGTCTCATTGTCAGGAGTTACGACCCACTGGTCCCAGACACGACGCTTATCGTGTGGACCACCCTGAACCTCATTGGTTAGCTTAAACATAAGCTTTCCAGTAGAAGCGGTGGTAGCTTGAGCCTCTACAACCTTAAAGTTGTAGTCACCTTCCGGTAGTGGCTCATAGTTTGTCTTTGCAGCTGCATCGCCAGCCTTCTGTACGAGGTCTGCAAAATTGATGTTACTCACGGTTATTAACCTGCCTTCTTAGTTGTTGTTTCTGCCTTCTTTTCGCCGAAGACCATGTCTAGCATGCGTTCGACCCCAAGGTCTTGCTGCTCGACTACCTTACCTAGACGTCCCTGGACGCGCTCGCCAGCTTCATACTCAGGAGTACGCTCTACATACATACGTCGTACCTTGAATGGTGACTGCAGTGGATCCGGATTTGGCATTGTTTCCACTGTGATCGCTCCTAGAATGTCATAGAAATATGGAGCCTGAATCGCTAGCTGGCCCTGTAGGTAAGGACGGTAAACGCCATCCTGACCCTTACGAGCCATAGCTGTCAGTACCACAGCCTCGAGAGGCTGGGTTGGGTGCATCGTAAGGTCACGGAGGTCACGAAGTAGTGCACCCATGTGGCGAAGTAGCTCGCCCCACTGCTGCATCTTCATTTGCTCTGTACCTGCGATGTTGTCCATGCACTTGACCTGAAGCTCCGAGATGGAGTCAATAATCAAGGACTTGAACTGGTGCTTCCCGCTTTGAAGCCACTGAAACGCCTTCATAACGACGTCATAGTCACGCACTTGGACTACAACTGTGTCCCAAGTTCCGTCAGCTAGTGGTGGCTCCTCAGTAAGCGGGTCCCAGTACTTAACGTGAATTGGTAGGAACCTGTGTCCACCTTCAACGTCAAGCATTAGGCGTGGGTATGGGGCTGTTACAGCAAAAGTCGACTTACCGACCTTAGATTCGCCATAAACCATAATTGTTAAACTGCGATCTACTGAACTGCTCATCTACTCACTTCCCTTCTTTTCTTCGATTCCGTAATATCCGTAAGGGTCGGCGACCACAAACGCATCGCTAATTGCAGCCTCTGCGGCGCTTCCGTCGTCAACCAACGGGCAAATAGCGAAGAATTGACACTTCCACTTACAGTCACGGCTCGGTCTCGGGTATACGTGACGGAAATGACTCTCTCCAGCATCTAAGGCATCTCTAACTTTTAAGATGTCCTCTAGAGTGCCCTCAAGGCGCTCATAGAAAGAGCGAAGTGCAAACTTATTGTGACGAACTTCAATTTGCTCATAGAATGGTGGCTTGGCGTAAGCTCCACGCTTTACCTTGCGAAGCATAGTGAATATTCCACCCTCGGAGCGTTCGCCTTCTTGGTTCTGAGCTTCTTCTAAAATCATGTAAGTGAGTATCTGCTCATTCATATGAGCCTGAGAGCCGAAATCTGCAAATGATCCACCCACGGTCTTAAAGTCACGAAACATGCGCACGCCATCAATCTTGCGACGAACACGCATGTCAATCTTTCCCTGAAGAGTTACACGACCATCCATCATTGGACGCTCAATGACTTCTTCTGTAGAAATCTTTTCCAGCTCAGCATCGATACCATTTAGTTCTACCCACTCAAGATAGCCCTCGAGCATTACTCTACCAAGTTCGGCCTCAGTCTCTAAAGTTGAAGTATCTCGATAGCCATCATTCATCTTTTTTAGGTCTTCTTTTACTAAATCAGCGTGAGCCTCGAGTAATGGCTGACCCGTCGAGTAGTATCTATCTAAAGCCTCGTGAATTCTCGATCCAAGAGCCAAAGCTCCAGTAAACTCTTCAACCTTAGGGCGAAGTCTGCGGTAGTACGTAAACCACCACCGTCTACGGCAATCTTTAAATGTTTGAATCTCGGAGTTGGAGATTCTAATTGGGTCGGCCATTACAACGATTCCTTACTGTCTTTTAGGATCTTTAAGAGCTGCTCTTTGTCTTTTACAACTTGTTGAAAATTGTAGTCTTTAGCTCCCAAAGTTTCAATTACTTTTTCTTCAATTGTTCCCTCAGTCACATAATCAGTAATGAGGATTGAATCGTGAATCTCAGAACCAATTCTGTGAACTCGGTCCAAGGCCTGCTTGTAGTCAACAAGTGACCATGGTCTCTGAAGCATAACAAGTCGACGTGCCGCTGTCAAGGTGACACCAACACCACCAGCCTGAGCGGTGAAAAGAATCCACTTAATTCTTCCAGACTGAAAATCATCAATTGCTTGTTGACGCTCTGTTTCATTTTGTGCTCCAGTGATTAGCCCGTGTCTAATGCCCTCCTTGGTCATTCGAGCACTAAGTAGCTCAATTAGCTGCCTAGAGACCGCACACACTGCAACAGAATCATCGCCAAAGTCACCATTATCAATGTCATCCATCAGAGCGTCAACCTTACAAGACGGGTCAGACAATAACATCTTCTCCCCTTGTTCAGTTATCTCGATTTGACCATAGGCACTAGCAAATTGGATAAGCCTACCTGCTTGAACCATTGGATTAGATGCAACTACTAAATCTCCACCAAAAGAACCAGAATCTAAGTCATAGCTTTGAAGCTCTTCTTCAGATACCGCTTCTAGCATTGCCATCATATTGTCTAGCATTTGCTTGTAGGCTTTTTCTTGCTTAGCCCCCATCTCAACATCGCGACGGTCATTGATTACTTCTGGCAACCAAGGCAACACCTTAGCCTTCAGCATTCTTCTCATTCTGGGGTTGATGCCAGCAAAAAATTCTGTTTCCATAGCTGGCTTTAGTCCAAGGATCATTAGTGCACCAAAAGCATTCATCATAGTGTTTACGTATCGGTCTAACCACTTAGTCTTGCTCGGCCACTCCTTCTCATCTAGCCAGTGCAAAATAGGCCAGAGATCCACGACGGTGTTAGCAATCGGAGTACCAGTTAGCGCAAACCTAATTTGGGCATTTCCAGACGCAGACCAGAGAGCTCTAGTTTGCTTAGACTTGGGGTCCTTAGACCTGTGAATTTCGTCTGCAACTACAGACTTGAAATCAATTAAATTAAGCTCTCTCTTGTGAACTTCGCAGCGAGCTGGCGTAATCTTTGAATCATGTCCACCACACTCAACGCAATGGGCCAAGGCAATTGATCCATAAGAGACTAGTCTTGAATGGGTGCGCAGAGACTCCCAGTTAACAACATATACCTGAGCTTCGTGATCAAAGGCTTTGCGTCTTTGGGTAGCAGATCCTTTGACTACCTGGACATCGATACCTGGCCACCATCTATCAAACTCTCGTTCCCAGTTTGTTTTTAGAGTATTTGGACAGACAATTAGAGCTGGAAAAACTTCTTCGCCACTTTCTTTTAAAGCCTTAAGAGCTCGAATTGCCTGAGCAGTCTTACCCAAGCCTGGCTCGTCTGCCAAAAGAGCTCTTTTAGCTGTAGCTAAAAACTTAACGCCAGCGCGTTGATGTGGGAATAGGTCCTCATCCCCTTCGTCTGAAGCTTCTATTTCCCTAAGAATATTTGAGGGGTCAATTCTTGTTGCCTTTTCGTTTTTTGCCCACTCGGCGAGATTCGGTCCAATTTCTAACTGCTGCCCAAAAGTTGAACGAAGGGAAAGACACCCAGTCCAAGATAGAGGGATTCTCCACAAGTTTCTGTCTGAATCCCATCTCGAACCCGGAAGAGCCCTACAAACCTCTTTTAAACGCCACTCAGCGTTAATAACTATGTGGTTATCTTCTAGCTCTACAAAAACGCCCAAAAGGGCCTCCAATCGTCACTACATACATATTATCACAAAAGTTGTTTGGTTCGCTACTATTTTTTGATAATAATTTATTCACTCAGTAATCTTACTGGCTTCCAGCCAATTTTTACGCATCTAAGTAGGGCGTGTCGGATTGCGTCTAAAGCGTGCCCTCCACCACCTACGTGCCAGTAGTCTAGTTTCTTAAGCTTCTTGTTGTCAAACATTGTCATTGCATCAGCAGGTGCCTGGAAGAATATGTCGTCCATTGGACGCCCGTTATCCTTTAGGCACTGCTTTACGATCCCTATAACCTCTAGGGAGTAGGGGGCCTGTGAGTTCCTTACAGTCTGAGCATTTATAACAAATCTTTCGCAAACTACGTCTAGGTGAAACCTCTTATCAGGAGCCCACAAAACGCTCCGTACAGCCTCAGCGACCTCGTCCTGTTCTAGCTCCTTAGACCACTCTAAAAGGGGCTCAGAGCCCATTTGGTGGCTAAATAAAGCCATCCCTGTGGTCTTCCCGGGATCGATAGCTAAGACATATCTATGCATACTTAGCGCCCCAGTTTTCTAGGGGTCCATCCACATCTGCGGTTAGCGGAACAGCCCAGCCCTCCGAGGTGGTCATACACTTCCTAACTAGTTGTTTTATCTCTTCTGCGTCCTTCCTAGGGGCATTGAGGACGATTTCATCATGAACTGGGACAATTAGCAAATCAGTTAAATCTGCCTGGTCTAGCTTTATGAGGTTTGCTTTGAAAATTTCAGCAGCTCCACCCTGAATTAGGTAGTTTACAAGTGTATATACCCTATCTTCATCACAAGGCAAGCGTCGACCAGTCCAAGTATTTACGTACCCCTGCCCTTCCGTCTCTAGACGCATTAGCCCTCTTTGCTCAACCGCTTTTTGGAATCTCTGCATGCCAGGGTAGCTTTCGTCGAATGCATTAGATACTGCACGCATTTGCTCCTCTGGCACACCAGCCGTAAGTGCTTGCTTGGCAACTCCCGCACCATATAAACGCCCATACACAACGCCCTTAATTAGTGCACGACGCTTATCTGACTTCATCATTGTTGGGTCTTGATAGACCTCACGACCAATTTCAGTGAACGGATCTGAGCCAGTAGCGTCAGAGCGAAGGAATAGCTGAATTAGATTCGGGTCCTGAGAAAGAGACGCAAACATTCGGAACTCAACCTGATCAAGGTCGGAGGTCACGATTACGTGGTCATCATCCTTAGGGAGAAACGCACGACGTACGGTGTCGTCGCCCTTAGGTAGGGTCTGTAGTGCGGGATTCTGAATCGACATACGACCAGTGCGAGCCCCCATGGTGTTAACCGAGGGGTGAACATACCCGTCAATGTTGTCATTTAAAAAGTTTAAGAAATAGGTGTTGGCTAGCTTAAGAGCTTGTCGATAGTTGAGAGTAGATTCTGCTAGTTGCTTTGCTTCCGAGTTCCCGTCTCGAACAATCATTTTAAGTTGGTCAGCATTTGCGGATTTTTGACCTTTTTCAGTTCTTTCGGTTATGTCTACACCAAGCTTTTCAAACTGCACCACTAATTGTTGGTTGCTACCAATTCCAATTCCATAAGAATTTTTTGCCCACGATGCTACATCACCTGTGTACTTGATTAGTTCTTCGTATTTTTTCTTGGAATAATCCAAGTCAAGTCTTGCACCATTGAGTTCCATCTGAGTTGCAATTCTTCGAGTATTCATCTCTAGCTCATAAGCGTAGCTATATGGCTTTCCCGGAGCGCAGCTTTCCCAGAATCTCTCAAAAAGCTTCATAGTTAAGACAGGGTCAAGTGCACCATATGCCCAGTACGGCTCATAGTTAATCGGAACAGTTCCCCAACTCCAACCATTATCCGTAAGCCCTCGATCTAGAAGAGATTGAAGAGCTGCAGCTCTAGAATCAACGTGAAGTTCAGTAAGACTTTTTAGCGCCCCCGACCCAAGCGGGTCAATAATTTTTGCCATAAGCATGGTGTCGTGAGAGCGATGCCACGGCATCTTCCAGCTTGATTGTTGATCAAACCACTTAGCTTCAAACGCAATATTGTGACAAACAATTGGACCATCAAATCTACTCATGGCGTCATAGAAAACGCCCTTCCAGTCGTCCCAGGGTATGGCCCATCCGGTACGAGCATCCCCGACTTGCACAAGCCTTAGACGACCATGCCAAGGCGATAGGGCATGAGCTTTAGGGTTGCCTGGAAGTTCTCCAGTTTCAGTATCTATAGCAATAGCATTTAAAGGTCGGCGCTCGCCAAGCCAAGTAATGAAATCACTAGCTTTTTCTACTGAATCAACTAGGTGGAGCTGGACTCCTTCTAGTCCTGTTGTCATTTGTGTCTTTCGTATTAGTTATGGAATTATTTCAACATTATATACACTAGCAATCTCCAAGTCAACTCTTGATGCGTCCTTCAATAACCTCTGAGCCACCCCCGTCAGATATCTAACTCCATTGTCATCATATTTGTACAACGCATCCAATACCGCCTCTGGTTGGTCACTAACCTGAGCCCAGTATCTATACTTCTCTGGAAAAACTAAGTCTAGACTCTCATCCGGGTCACACTCCGGACATGGGACTGAATTAAAACTTAACTGATGAGAAAAAACCTCATTTAATTTATATTTTGAAACTAATGAGCATGCCGCGCCATGAAAAAATAGGGAAACTCCTATCCTAGATAAAATATACGAGCCAGACTCCGTTCTATAAAGCTCAAACTCTATCCACCTATAGGCCCCCCGCCTCTGCGAGCTGGACTTGGCAAGTAAAGTACCGTTAAACTGAAGTACCCTATCTCCATCACGAACTTCTAACATTTTATTTTGCTTCTAGCTCCGAAATTTTACTTTTTAGCTCTAAAACCAGTGCTTCTAGCTCGGTGGATCTTATAGTCTCAAAAATCAGCTTTTTTCTAGTAATTTCTAAAAGAATAGCTATATCAACACTTTCTTTTTCTACATTCTCTTCCAAATTACCTCTCCTCTAGTGCAGTTATTTTAGCTTGTAATTCATTATTTTTTTCAGACAACTCTTGAATAGCTTTAACAAGATATGGCATCAAGTGTATATGCTCAACCGATCTAAGGGGGTCATCTCCAATATCAAACGGTATGTCAGTGCTTCCTGGAGCAATTTTAGTCACAATTGCTAGATTTTCATCAAAAATTTCCTCTAATTCCTGAGCAATAAATCCCGGAATCCTTTTATCTGTATCATCAACTATAGAGTCAAAAGTAACTGGATTTATTCTAGAAACTACTTCTAGGCCAGAGGTTATTGTTTCTATATTTCTCTTTATTCTAGCATCTGAAGAAAACAGAGCTAAAACCGCACCATTAGCACCACGAACGTTGGCAGCCAAAGCGCTAGTAGTAAATGCAGCAACGGTTATATTACCGTTTGTATTTAACGTAGAACCGGTTCCATTCCCAGATCTAATGAAAGTTCCTGCTTGAACAGAAGTATCTGAGCTAATGGCCCCAGTTGCGTCTATTGCACTGTTAAATCTCTCACCAGGGCTAAGAGCTACACCAGTTGAGTTCCAGCTAAATATTGCAGTACCACCAACTGCAAGGCTACCAGAGCTTGCTGCATTTATAAATAATCCGCTACCAGTTCCCTGAATATATCCAGTTGGAGAAGCATCAGCGTCTCCAGTGTTGTAGAAAGCAGCTCGGTTAGTTGTCCCAGATATGATTACTCTTTGCCCAGTACCAGAAGCAGTTCTAAATGTTCCTCCAACAAATGAACCACCACTTACGCTACCGCTAACAGTTAATGTACCACTAAGAGTAGCATTGTCAATAAAAACATCATCTAAATAAGATACGCCGTTAGCATAGAACCTAAAGGATGTTCCGCCAGATCCGTTGTAAGATACAATTCCAGGGTTAGCCTGGGTAGCTCCTCTAATCTCAATGCGAGCGCCAGAAGTGGCAGTTCTAATTAACCCGGAAAGAACAATGTCTGTGGCTAATTTTGTTGCAGTGATTGCTCCAGCATCAATTTTGTCTGCAGTTATTGCATTAGAGTCAATTTTTATTGCAGTGATTGCTCCAGCTAGAATCTTGTCTGCAGTAACGGCATTTGTGTCAATTTTTCCAGCCGTAATTGCTCCAGCTGCAATAGTAGTTGCCGTTACGGCATCTGCACCAATTTTTCCAGCAATAATAGAGCCAGCAGCAATTTGATCCGCTCCAATAGCATTTGCCGCAATTGCAGATTGAACTATAACATTTGCACCAAACAAATTAGACGCATTTATGGCTCCGCTGGCAAGGGCCCCGGCGGGGACAACGCCACCATTAAATGGCCACTCACTTAATGTTGAGTAGATCAGATCCGTGTCAACTAGGGGGCTAACTTGAGCGGTCACCTGGGGGTCAGAATATAGGCCCTCTACTCCAGATGTATCGACCAATGAAATTCGTATGTAATATGAAGTATTATATAGCAAATCTGTCAAAACATCAAATCCACCATCAGAACCAAAAACTCTTGTTTTTAGTGCAAGATTTGTAGGTCCAGGAGTAAATCCACTTGTTGTAGAAACATAGATATTCATAACTACTATGTCACTAGGTGCACTGCTACCATTAGCCAGTTTTCCGTCCCAAGTAACTGTAATTGTTCCTAGTCTGCTAGTAGCAACTGGAGTAGATGGCCTAATGCTTGTGTGGTCACCAGATTTTAGGGCAACAGTTACTGAATCCGTAGCAGCCGTTGAAGCTTGTAATCCAGAATCAAGAGCAAAAAGTTGAAAATAAAAAGTATTTCCAGGAACAAATGCGTAGCTTTGATCAAACGTATACGAAGTAATGTTTGGATCTAGTATGTCTGGAAGAGACTTCCAAGAATCCGTTGGACTAGTTCTATATTTAAATCTATAGCCCAATAAATCAGTTAGAGCAAGGCCATCTTCCGTTAATGTTGGAGCAGTCCAGGTAGCAACTATTTCTGAATACGCTATATAGGTTGGACCATAGACTTTAGCTGTTCCAGTTAAATTAAACCCGGTTGGGGCAGCAGGCGGGTCACCGTCTTGGGCTGGATTACTTACAGTAGAATAGTCAACCCAGCGGATTCCATCCCAATAGTAAATTTTATTGTTTGCGCTGTCGGCCCAGGTGGATCCAACCTGAGCGTACTCTCTAGCAACAGGAAAAACATAAACTGGATCATCGGGGGTCACTGTTCCGGTTGGAGTCGCGACCCCTGCATCTAAGGTGTAGACAATTTCGGTGCTAGTGACTGAGTCAATTCTAAATAAACCATCAGTTCCATAAGCTCTAGAGTCTTCATTAAATATGTCAACAAAAATTATGTCGTCAGCTTTAAATTTATGCTCATCGTTCATTGTCAGCGTAACAGTATTTCCAGTTATTGAAAATGTGTCTACTAACCTTCTTGTCTGGAATCTTCGCTTACTTGCCCAAGTAGACGGAGCAACAGTGTCTGGCTTGTAGGAATATGTATTAGTGATAGTTACTGTTGGCAGCTGATCTGTCGCGGGATCGTGTCTATATCCCCGATCTGTCCAAGGTGGAGTGTCTACCTCTTTTACTGTAAAGTTATCTCCAGTGGCATCCATAGCAGTGCTTGAGGCCCAATGCAGACCCGACACATGCAGCCTTCCGCCAACCTCAATGCTCAGGTCTGAAGCTAAATAGATTTCTACTCTATCTTCTGACAGCCCGGTTAGTGCTTTTGGATATATGTAAGCATCCTCTACTCTTCTCCATTGGAAGGGAGCACTTGCACTAACTACTGATTCCGGGACTTCAACTGCTTCACCAGCTTCTACAGCAGCGTTAACTTGATCTGAAGTCAAAAAACTTACTGGTCGTAAAGTTACTGATTTTACCTGCTGGTCTAACCTACTAATTAGAGTCGTAAGCTTTCTTCTACGTCTTCTAATTCCCATTGAAGGCCTTTCCGTCTATTATTGTTACTCCAGATATTGGAACTGATGGCTCAGTGACTAGCTCAAGCTCGACCGCTTCTGGGTATCCCGGAGTGTCTGGAATAGAGACTGAATAAGAGATAATCTTTCTAACCAAAACTCCAGCGTCCGTTCCGTAATCCTGCTCTAAGTAACTGTCGGCTCTTAAAGATACAAAATCATCATTTAATTTTACTGAACACCAATCTCCTGGATTATATGTCCCTAATTTGGGATTAGCAGATCCATTAACAGAAATACTAAAAGTACTAATTGGTGGAACAGATTCTTCTAAAAGACGAGAAGCTTGCTTCCATAAAACGGTTTCATCGTCAGAATCTAGGTTTTCGGTTTGATCTAATATTGGCCACCCCTCGCGCAGTAGCTTGTGGTTAGAGGCCGCTGAGTATGGCTGACTAGCATCGGAAGAAAGTCTTTCATCCCTTCCTTGGACAAAAAATCTAGTAGCAGATTCTTCAGCATTTTCCTCGAATTGAGCCTCTAAGACATTTCCCGGATATTCAAATATTAGAGAGTTAGCCCCGTAAGCGCTGGCGGGAATAGGTCCAGAATATCCACTTTCCTGCTCAGACAAGTATTCAGTCAGACTTAGTGGAACTAGTGGCAAAAACTTAAAATATTTTTTAAAGCTATTAGTCACTGAATCGTATTCACAATCTACCCTATACTCAAAGCCTGTCGGTTTGGTTGAGTATTCTTCAAAAATTTCTGCAACAGTTTTTAATTCAAATCCTCTAATAACTGGATTAGCTTCTCTATTGGAGCTAAATTCGTCGTTATAGCTAAGGTCTAATCCAATATCACCCAACGTAGAAAACTCACCATAAGTTCCATAAGTTATAGAAGCTCTTCTTCTAGCGGTTGCAGTAAATGCAGTACCGACAGTTCCGCCAGAAACATAGGTGCTAGTAACTGTGCCTCCAACAGTAATTGAATCAGAGTCAGCACTTAAAATGGTGTAGGTTCCATCATAGCTAGAAGGATTAACCGAGGAAACTTTAATAACTTGACCAGCTGAAAAATCATTTTCTACAAAACTAATAGTTATAGAAGTGCCGTTTCCAACTATTCCAGTAATTGTTTGTGGGGTTAGTTCAGTATAACTTTGACCAATATTCGGGCCAACCTGAACAACTTTGAATTGAGTGTCAGAAGATGGATTATCTGGATCTTCATATACTGTATAGTAACCATCAAATGTCTGACTAACATTTTCTATATAGACAATGTCACCCTCTTCGAACGGATGATTAGTAGTAGTTTCGTAAGTTGCAATATTTCCATTTCGTTTAAAACTAGAAACAGTTACTGCATAGTTTGATTCATTAGTACTAGAAACATCTGTACCAGAATTAGAATAAGTAAATCTATAATCATCGACAACACTAAGAACTACGGCTTCGGCACTGTCAAAGCTAGAGTCTGCTTGGATGTCAGAAATTGAAACTTTTTGGCCTGGAACAAGTTCATGCTTTTTTGTACTAACAATTGTGGCCACATTAGAAGCCCTGGAGACTGAAGCAATCTCATTAAATAGAGTGATTCCAGGACGGATTTCATCATTTGCAAAGTCAAAATCAAATAAATCAGTATTTAATTCTCTAAGTAGATCCTGAGCATACTGATAGGTGTCTTGCCTAGTTTCTATGGTAATTGGATTATCAGTCCCCATGGGGATGTTAGGTATAATCTTATCTGTCCCGCTAGCCGCGTCAGTATATTTAGCTTCCACGGTAATCACAGATCTGTTGTCTACAGTAGTATCTTCTGTTAAAACCTCAAAATATCCACTATATAAAGAGTAATCTCCAGTCCAAGATATATAAACCAATTCCCCGACAGTAAAGTTGTATTGTCCACCAGTAAGTGTTGCAATTAATGTTGTGCCGGAAATTTCACCAGTTGCTTCATATGAACTATTCCAAGTTTTCCAAACCACTCGGTGGGCCAAATAACTAGTAAATTCTGCAGCTGAAACTGAAAGAATTTTGTCAACTAAACTATAAGTTCTAGACCAAATAATGCCTCCCCAAACGCAAACATTATTTCTAACTACATAGAGTGCTGTTTTTGCTGGCAAAGTATTTTCATAGACATTTAAATTATATGTGTCTGCCGTAACAGCAATATCTCCAGTAAATGTTCCAGCTTCGGTTAAAGATCTAGAGTAAGAAACATTTCTAAAAGGTATTTCAGCCAAAAGTTCGTTTGTCATGAGATCGCAGACAAAATAGCGATAATTCACGAACTGGTTGTCTGGTGAAGTAGTTACTGGCATCTTTTGTCCTTAAATGTCTTTAATATAGTTTAGCAGTTAGCCAATCCACCCAGATCTGTAGTAGATGGTACAACTACTTCCAGACGGGAAATTAGCGACGGTCACGGTATTAGTCCCGGGCTCTAAATATATCCAGTCTATTAAGACTGATGCTTTTGCTCTACCGTTACTCGTATTTGTTACTTCATCTTGGCTAGTAGATGGGTTGTAGGTATATTCCACATCTAAAACTTCTCTATTGTAAGTATCAATCTCTAACTTATTGTTAGCCCCGGTGCCCTCAATAATTGTAATAATTTGATCATTTTCAGTATTAGTTATTGTAGGAGGAGTCTCCGGGTCGGCAACAGTGAATCCCTTAGATAGCTCTATTATTACAGGAACTGCAACATTTCCTGTATTAATCACGTTTGCTTGTCCAATACCACCGGATGGAGTTATTGTCGTATAGTTGTAGCCATCAAAGTTGCCATCAACATACTCGTATTTAATTGGGTCAACTGCTTTAAGACCAATAGAAAAATCGTGACGACCACGAGCATTGACGCTAGAAATTTGCGGCACACCACTAAGTCTTACGTAAGAAGCTTTACCATTCGCGCTGGGGTTGGTCAGCTTATCTTCATAAACAATCAGCCATCCACCAGTCTTAATTAGACTAATAGCCTCAATTAAGGCGTTTCTTGCAACTGGAGCGTCTTCTGGCGATTGAGGCATAAATGACCCATTTAGAGTAATTACTCTATTTGCCCATCTTCCAATTGCATCATACGAGCCGTCTCCCCATCCTCGAGGCAGGTCTGGTAGCTCATTCTCCGGTAAGGTCCACCAACCCTCGATATCCGTGACTACCCAAACCACATCATTTTCATCAATAGTGTTTAAGATAAGTCCGTTTATTTCAACGTCTGCATTTAGTTTTAGTCCAGAAATGTACGGCTCTGGGTACTTAGTTAAAGCAGTTCTTACTTTTTTATTTTCACTATCCTGAGATGTAGGATCTAAGTTCATCTGCTCGTAGTATGGCGACATTAGATTGTTCCTTTACGAATTTCAAATGCAAGCTGTCGAGATACGGCGGCAGCTAACTCTTTTTCGTCCATTCCAGGCGACGGATTAACAGTAATACTAACCTTAGGCCCGCCACCCATTTGATTTATGAGAGCTATATCTCTATCAGAAAGTCCATTTGCATTTAGTGGCTCAATGCGCTCAGGTCTTCCGGCTTCCGCTACTGTAACCAAAGTGCCACCAGGAGTAGGGTAGGCAATTCCACCATCAGCCATTCTCGGGGCAAGTCTTGTGAATCTACTGGTCTCTCCACCACTTGATGCGGCATTGCTTCTACTAGTGCTTGCGTTGTTTAGGGCTCCAGCTAATCCTCTAGCTACAGCACCAGTTAGATCTAAAAGTTTAATTTTTCCAATAGTAGTTGGTTTAAATCCAAGCTGCTGAGCTGCAGGGCTATTTGCAATCGAAGAAATAATTCCATTTATAAAATCAATAAATAGATTTACGCCTGTAATTATTCCATTTAGAATACCCTGAACAACTCCAACAATTATATTTATAGCAGATATAGCAATCTGAAGAAGACCGCCTAGGAAATCTCCCTCAAAGATTCTCTTTACTCCATCTATTACGCCGCCAACCACATCCATAATTGATTTAACTAAACTAGTTATGAAGTCAACCGCGCTAGCTACAGCATTGATTGCAAATTCTACAACTCCACCAATAAACGGTATAACAACCTCTAAGAGCTTCTTAATCATTGGATCAAACATTGCAATTAGCCCACCAAGACCAGAGTCACCCATTAGTGCATCAAATAGTCCACCCAAAGATGTTCCCAGGTTGCCAAAAGCAGTCCCAATTCCGGCAGCCACATTGTCAACCATTATCCTAAAGTCTTCAAATTTATTGTAGAACTCGATAGTTTTGGCTACCATCAAAATTAAAATTGCAAGAAGACCGCCCTTTAAAGGACTACTAAATAGTCCCCTAATTACTCCAAATCCTTTTTTGATCATTCCTATCGGCTTGTCAAAGAATCCAAGAGTAAATGCAATATATCCAACAAATACTTGGAAGGCAAACTTTAAGGCATCAAATGCCAGCCCCACAGCCGATAGGGTTGCCAAAACTGGACCTAAATTATCCAATAATTTTTGACCTATTGGTGATTTTAAGAAATCATTTACGGATTTGAGGCCAGTAGTCAGCGTCTCAAAAAATGCACTAACTTGATCACTGTCTGTTAGTGCATTTAGGGTATCAACTAATTCAACAATAAATTCTGCAAAAGACGGGGCAGCATCAATCATCTTGTCTAGCATTTCGCCGATAGATGGAGCACCTTCTTTTAGCTTGTCAAATGCAACTGCAATATTTGGATTATCTGCGACTCCCAATATTTGCTTAATAAGTTCGCCAATTGAAGACAGGACCGATCTGGCATTTACCATCGCATCTTTAAAGAACTGCTTGCCAGCTTCTGGGTCATCAGCAAACATATTCTTAAAGCCAGCAGAAGCCTCAGTGAACCACTCGAGCATATACTCACCGGCGCTGCCAGGACCAGTGGTCAAATTTATTAAGTTTCCAAAGCCATCAAAGACATTTTTAAGAACTACTTTCCATTTTCTGGCTTCTTCTACTGCACTAGTGAAAAACTCTTCTATCTTTTTGACTGACAGTCCCTCTGTAAATTTTCCAAGACTATCCGAGATATTAGTTAAAATGTCGTTTAGTGGCTTACCAGTTCCATCTATAATTTTTAAGAAAAGCTTGAGAATAGTATCTAGAATGTCACCAAATAATTGTAAATTGCTTCGTCCACCTTCTTCAAACGGAGTCACCATTTTAGCAAAAACACTGTCTAAAGTTGAAGTATCTATTCCACCAATAATCTGATTTATAGCATCTCCAACTTGACCTGCAATTTGAGGAAGTCGTTTGTCTAGAATTGGAAGAAGTCTGTCTTCAAAAAAGTCTACTGATGCATAAAGTGGGCTTAAAAAAGCCTCTGACATTTTTAGTTTAAGTTTGTCTAGCTTTGGATTCAGCTCAATCAGTCTTCTTGCAAACTCTTTCTGAGCCGCATTCAGCTGGGCTAGTGGGTCAGTTCCCGCCCCTCCGGCATTCTTTTGAGCATCTCTAAAGGAGTCAAATCCTTCTTGAACTGTTTCATTTAAATCTTTAGTTCTATCCTTAGCTCTACGATAGGCCAGCTCGGCTTTTTCGTATTCAACTTGGGCCTCTCTACGTGCCATAGAGTTTGGTGGCAAGTCTGCCATTCTACGAAGGTTATTGAGAGCCTTTTCTAGATTTAATGCTGCTTCTTCTTCGCTGTATGCGGCTGCCTCAGCATCAAACAGGAGTTGTTGCCACTCTTCTCGAATATCTTTAAGAGATTTTGAATACCCGCCATTTACTTCAGTAGCCTGTTTTACTGCTTGGAAAATATTGCCAAAAGCTGTTCGGCCTACTGCCATTGCCACCCTAAGGGTGACAAAAGCATTAGCTAAAACTAATGCTGCTGGAGCCGCCCTAAGTAGCGAGCCAATTAGGGGACCAATTGATACTACTACTGAAGAAATTCCACCAGCCAAAAGTCCAAGAACGCTTTGTAGAACGTAGCCAACTCTAACTAAACTCTGGAATCTTTCTCGGGCAGCTTCCGCCTGAGGCACCATACTTCTGAGCCCGTCGGAGAGTTTTCCAAAAATAGAACTGGCATTACTGCGATTAAATCCATCCGCGAAGCCATCACCAATTCTCTGCCCGGCTCCAACAGAAATGCTTTTAGATACATTTTTAAGGGTATCTTTTAGCTCTCTTTCGAAGTTGTTAGTTATTGCTCTAACAACTATTTCTGCGTGTCCGATTACTGCCATTTTTTATCCAATCGGAGCATCTAGCACTCCACCAAATGGGTTGGCAGAATCTGGGTCAAATTCAGTGGGAGGTATATAAGGTTTAACCTCATTCGGGTCACTGTATGAATAGTCTGAGTTGCCCCGATTTATGTTGGACTTTATTTTATATCTATATGTTTGATTGTATAGACTCTCGTAAAGAGAAGTTCGGACAGCGCTAATAGACTCTGCTTCTTCAGGCGAGGAGTAGCGTGAGTCCTCTTCAAAGAAGTAGTGCACGACGTCTAGCATGTCTCGCAACTCCATGTCTGCTAACCTTAGGCCTAAAGTTAGCGCTTTTCCGTTTACATATGGCCAGAGGTCAACGGCCCACTCGGTTAGACCCCTGGCTGCTCTTCCGGGCGGTCTGCATACTGCTCAACCAACCAACCGGTAATCTCTCCCAGTGTTTCAGTCGTAACTACGCGGTCCTTATCAACTAAGAGTGCGTTGAAGCGAACTAGACTCTCTGCAGTAAGAACTGTAGAGAAGAAATCGTTAATAATTGCAGCCTGCTCCGCTGCGTCTGACGAGCTAGACTTTGCTACCATGTCCAACATAACCTTGCCAGGCATTACAGGTACACAGTTAAATTCCTCATCAAAAATTTTGAATGAGATCGGAGTTGCATTTTCTACTACTGGAGAACCAAAGTCTCTAAATTTTGCCATTTTAGTCGTTCCTATTTCTTTTTATAATTGCGGACATACTGCTTATGCAGTACTAACAATTTTACCGTAATAATTAGCTCCTGAGTGAGCGCCTTTGCTCTCTTATTACTTTATGCATAGGATCTGTCAAATACTTGTTTGCCCTGGTACCTGGGTGTCTAACTAGGGCGGTTCTAACAATCCGAGAACCACTTCTAAAAATTAGGGTCCCGCCGGGCTTATTTGGGGTGATTATGTGAGGTTTTGTGCCCCTATGGTGAAGTAAAGCATAGGACGTATAAGCCCCCACCTTGATTCCTGGACCAACTATGTTTTTTGGAAGATGTTGGAACCTAATGCTACGCATAAGGGTTCCAGTTTTTTTGCCAACTTGCAGTTTAGCCAACTGAGTTATTTTATTTGCTGTTCTATTTAGATGACGACCAACTGTACCATACCTGTGATTTAATTCAAAATTTAGGATTGGTTTATATATAACTAATTTTTGAAATGTTATAGAAGCTTGTAAATTTCTAGGCTTAAGATTTAACCCTTTATTGCCAAGGCTACGAGAAATTCCTCGGCGGACTTTGCCACCAAAATAAAAAAGGGGACTATCTGGAATTAACCCGTAGGCTGGCATTTTATGGGACCGCCATAGTGACAACCATTTCAGTTGTCTGAAAACCGCCTTCTGGTGGATTTACTTCCAAAGTCGCAATAACACCAACACCATATCCAGCATCATCCCACATGTCCAGTTGGTTCACTGATTCCATTAAAACCCAAGCATCAATAGCTAATACTTCAGAAGCGGCTTCAATGCGTTCTGGCGATGGTGGTCTACCATTTTGCTGAGCTATTGGAGTAGCTCTAGCTATAGATATAGTAATAGTGGCACTCCTAGGAACGTGGCAACGCTGCGGTTCGCCAACCTGCGCACCTGGAGGGCCTAGATAAAGTTGCTGGAAGTAGACAACCAACTGTTCACAGTCAATAGCGGGCAACCCCATCATCCAATACTGGCGTGCTGGTAGTTCTACGTTATATGACTGAAAAACAGTTTGTACCCTCTCCAGTACGCCCTGCATCATGTCTCTAAGGTTTACCGCATCCTCAGAGACTCCAGTTAGGTCTAGTTCTTGGCTTGGCATGAATTACTCCTCGATAGAGGCTTCTTCTACCTTTACTTCTTCAACAACTGCAACTGGCTCTACAACTGGCTCTGGCTTAGGAGCTGGAGCAGTAACGCGTGGAGCAGGAGCAGCCTTTTTCTTGGCAGGCTTCGCAACACCCAGCATGTCCTGGGCACGGAAGTTAGTCTGAATTGACATATTTCCTTCTTTCTTAGTACATCTTGATTCGGAGGTTTCCGGATGCAAGTTCAACCAGGCTCTCTACGCCATCTTCGGTTTGAGAAGCATAGAGTGTCCAGGTTCCTGGGTCCACCATCCCCAAAGCCGAGTACGCTTTGGCATATGGGATAGTGAAATCTAATTTTTCATCGTCATAATCTAAAGTAATGCTAGAAGAGTCTAAGGAAACCGAAGATGTTTCCCCATAATTCCTAAGGACCACTTTAGGGGTCCAGTCAGAGTTTTGTGGGAAAAAATTACTTAGGTCTGTTCCACTATCTACAGATGTCCAACTGATTGACCCATCTGTGGTGGAAAGAACTAAATCAAAATCACCATCTTCTACCAATTTTAGTGGCTTTGGGGTATATTTACGAGCTCTAGGAGTGTCTACTGAAAAAACTCGAGACTTACGCCTAGCATTGTCTGGATTGACTACTTTTAAGAAAAGATCTATCTCATACAGACCAGTGCGAAGCTCGTCAATAAATTCCTGGTTATCAAGAATGGTGTAAGAGACGCCTTGACGCGATACAGAAGTAACACGCTGAGGCAGCTCACACATTTCGTCACCTGCCCAGAGGCGTGCAAATTCAATAGCCAGTTTGCGGGCAGCCATCTTGCCAGCAGTGGGCACTGGAACCCCGTATGCATAAGTAATTTCTACGTTACATGGGGTCCACGGTGTTCCAGCTTTAATTTGAATAGTGGAGTGATCGACTAGGTAATAGCTAGACGGATCCAAAACAACACCATTTTTATTTCTAATTGTATAAATTCTAGTTACTGGCCGTCCGCGAAGTCTAATTCGCGACTCTGGCGAGAGTCCATCAGAGGTGAGTTCAGAATATTCGTCATAATCTCCGGACGGAATGTTATATACATCACCGCCGAATAGTACAGGACTGTTGGTGCGATCAGAAGGACCCATTCGATTGTTTCGGAGAGTGCAGGTATAACGCTCGGTGACAATTGTTTCTCCCGTATACTTTCTTCCAGACATTGCCCAGAGTAGGTTTGACGCAACTTGAGCCGCTTCTGTAGTGTACTCAGTGTAGGCGTAATCTCCCATTTCTTCTGGAAGAATCCACAGATTGCTTGTCATATTTACCTCTTTATAAGTTTAACGGGTGGCAGCCCAAGCTAATTGCTCAAGCTACCACCCGTTATTTCTAGTGATTAGCTAGGGTTTTCGTCTGAAGCAATGATGTTATCAATTGCATTGTCAGGGTTGTAGTCAAGGTTTCCTGGGACGTTATATGTGTCTCCACCAACAGCTAGTGAGGTCACAGCTGTGTAGGTTGGAGTCTCGGTTGCACTATTGACAACAGTAACCTTAGTGGCTCGAACAGCATTTACAGAAGCCAAGTCGTCAGCAGTCTTAGCGTAGCTGGCGTTGTTTCCGGTTGCTCCACTCAGGGTGTAAGTACCATTTAGTGTCGGGCTCAAGTTTTCTACCTTAATCTCGTCACCAGATGCAAGACCTGGAGCAGCGCTAAATACCAGTGTGGCAACGTTGCTTGTGAGAGATCCGCTAACTACAGTGACAGAGCTTGCGTTAACTGCAGAGTTAGAGGTGAAGTAGACAGGGCCAGAGCCATCAGTCCAGGTGTAGAAACCGTTTAGACCAGTTGGAGCCCAGTCGGTGCGTGCGTAAGCGTATGGACGCTCTGCAGCAACAGGGAACTCCCAGCGGCCGTCTAGACCAGCTTGGAAGTTAGGGTTGCCAAGACCGTAGCCCTCGAAGGTGTTGGCCATTAGGCCATTTTCGATAACGCGGTCACCAGATTGACGCATCTTCACGTATGGGAAGATCCAGTGGAAGTATGGAAGCACTGATGCCTTCTTACCGTTCTTTACGGCGTGTGACCATACTTCTAGAGCAACACCGTTACCAGCAGGGTCGTCTCCAACACCAGGAGCTGCCCAACCAATTGACTTGTGCTCTGGGTCTTCTGCAGTTCCAAGATTCTTACGTAGAAGCAGACCACCTGAAATCAAAGCAGAAAGCTCTGGGTCTGGCTCACAAATAGCCAATTCCATGGTGATTCGCTTTAGGGTGTCGGGGGCCTTGTATGTTACACATACAACACCGTTGGCACCCTTCTCGGTGATCTCGTCGCCTTCTTCATACTCAGGCGTAAAAGATACACGCATAAAAGCGGAAGTGGTGTATGAATCACCAGATCCGCCCATTAGGTTACCAGCAGCATCTAGGCGGGTGACACGGATTGACACACCCTGAATGCTGGCTGCATATTCTTGAGTAGCCATCTAGCTATTCTCCTTAGTTTCTTTCTTAGGCTGTCAGGTCGACCCG
>JACCDP011512725.1_pt1 | contig 48195 bp, 42 predicted proteins | sample 7445841 | NCBI WGS metagenome assembly JACCDP01 (sample SAMN15323441, study PRJNA562643) | freshwater metagenome | isolation source: river surface water | place: USA:Blue River Watershed | collected 2017-08-17
CGGCAGAGCGACACCTAACGGCGCCGCATGAACCGTAACGGCAGAGCGACACCTAACGGCGCCACATGAACCGTAACGGCAGAGCGACACCTAACGGCGCCGCATGACCGCATACGCAACCACACAAAGTGCCCCTACGACCAATATGGTAGATGGTCGCGTGAGCACATCGAACCCCTCCTGTCTTTTTGGCGTTCCATCCGCATTGAAGGTCCGTGGTGTACGAGCCCATGTTTCCCGATCCATGCTGATTGGATTGCCCTTCCGATCCGTATCTTGAACCCAGCGTGTTTGAACATAGGAACTCCCATTCCAACGGGCTGTCTTGGGGTCGGTGATCCATGATTCCTTGGTGCTTCCATCCGCAATCCGTCCATACGCATCTCCCACGGGCATAGTAACTTGTTTGCATTGAGGGTATCCGGAACCAAACATCGCATTGATCAGCGGGCTGGGGTTGAGCGCATGCTTTGCATCTTCTAGCATGCCTGGGGCCAACCCCTTGAGCGGAGGCATACCCATGTCCGCCATAACACGTTTCATGTTCTCTCCTAGCGCATCACCCTCTGGGATACCATTCATATAATGCCACATGTCCGCACCATTGGAACACTTTTGACCCGTTTTGATGAAATAATTGACGCCCAGCGGCTTGAGAGGCATGCCTCGAGTAAATGCGGTAGAGGGTGCACCGAATCCAATCTGATCCGTATAGAATCCGACACCTTTGATGGCGTTTACGACAGACTCCATTGAATCGCCCACTTGAACACCAATTTGAGGGGGAGTTAACATGGCATCCGCGGGGTTATAAGGAGATCCAAAGAATCCGAGACCTGAGTCTTCGAATCCGTCTATATGTGGGTTGGAAGTGCTCGAGACATTCACTACAGGTAGGATTTGTCTTCGATATTCGGATCCCTGAACGGGAACCTGCTCGCTCATGACTACTTCTTAGGCTTCTTTTTAGTCGTGGGGACGCTTGCGTCTCCACCATGGGAGAGAAGAGATACACGTCTACTTCATGGGAGAGGGGTGTGTTTGTGAAGCATACGCTTGCGTCTCCACAAATTTGAAGGGAGCAAGGTGAACAGAGAAAGATAAGATACACAAAAAAACATGGAATCACTCTTTCAACTTCGCAGTTCCCTTCCTGCCGTGGAAGAAGTCGCCTGGGAGTCATGGGAGGAAGAGAAAGTCGTTCCCATCGTGGATGCCGACACCTGCCCGTATTGCTTTCATACCGACTGCCTGTATTCCACGGACCTTCTTACCTGTAGAGAGTGCGGGGCAATTGTGGCCCGCCCCTTTGACAGCACTGCCGAGTATCGCTACTTCTCCCAAGAGGACCGTGGAGGTGATCCTACTCGTGTGGGGGCCCCGCAAGATCCACGATTGCCCGAGGCCTCTCTCGGCACTGTGATTCTGAACGGATACGGCACGGCCAAGGCAATGTATCGTGTGCGCAAGTATCATTCATGGAATACTGTTCCGTATAAGGAACGATCGTTTATTCAAACCTGTGAGCGTCTCTCATTGATCGGTCTGAATTCGGGCATCAATCAGTCCATTTTGGAAGAATCCAAGAATCTCTATACAACGCTCCAGGACATCGGTGGACGCCAAGGTCTCAGTCGCGACGCTATGCTTTCCGCGTGCCTGTATATGAGCCTCAAACAATCCGGATCGCCTCGTAAACCCAAGGAGATTGCGGAGATCTTTGGACTCTCCTCCTCCACGTTTACGAAGGCCCTTAAGCAAATGCAGGAGATCATGTCGATGGCCCGTCAGAAGAAGTTGATTCCTATGACGACGAGCAACAAACCGAGCCAATCCAGCACGCGCGCTGTGGAATATATTCAGCTCCCGCTGAGTCGTCTTCCGATTCCGCGAGATCAGATGAATCACCTCTTTACCCTGGCGCAACGGATTGCCGAGAAGGCCGAAGAGGCGCGACTGTCCCAGGAGAACATGCCCCCCAGTTTGGCGGCGGGATGCCTGGCCTTCATCATCAAACGGTGCGATGGCCTTCATGTCTCCCTCGCAACGATTGCGGAGGCGAGTGAAATCTCCGTGGCGACGCTACAGAAATGTCTACGACGACTGGAAACTCATGCGGAGATCTTAGAAGGTGTGCTAAATTAAAAAGATCGGAAAGGTAGTATGGGTCAGGTCGGCTCTACAGGCGAGTTAACCCAAGAGGGAATCAAAGAAATAAGAGACGTAAAAGATACGGATACGATGATGAATCTTATTTTACGTTATATGATAAAACAGATCGGTCTGAATGACTTTATGAAGCTGTCTCAACCCGACACCTGTCAGTTATATGTTATCTCTTTGGCACAACACATGTCCAGTCAATTTAGTCGTCTACAGATTATGCCTTATCGTGAAAAAAAGTCAGATATGCTGTTGTTTAAGAAATACAGTGAGCTGAATCCTGCAACAAGCACAACAGATCACCCTCTTGTGGAAAAGAAGAATTTGTGTCTTCTTCTGTCTTATTATTACGTGCGCATTTTCCAGATTTATGGAGCCCTGGCCCTTACCCTCCTTAATGATATCAGTCTATCTCAGACAGCGACAAAAGTCTCTGACACTCCGCGTCGTGTCAATCAGACACCAGGATATGAAACGACCCGTGTGGCGAATATAAAGCAATATGGCGGACTCCACGGCGGAGCAGTAGCAACAAAGACACAGATCAATGACTCGTTTTTTAAATGGGTGTCTTCGTATCTTGTGGACACAGAACCAGATCAAACACGAGGTTGGAGAACGGGCTTTCAAGAAAAGACACCTAATGGAGCGCGAGTGTATTTCGATAAAACAGGACAAAGCAAGACATCTTCAGGAGTCATATCAGACAATGGACGATTCATGATCTATCCTCCTGCTACAAACAATCGCTACTTCACTCTAGAGATGACCGCCACACTTATCAAAGATACCAATCAGGATGTCACAATGAAGTATATCACTCTAAAGTCCTCTGATTCTTCAACAAAACTTGCTCTTCCCGATTTCCTCAAACCCGTCTCTATGATATGGAATGTGAAAACGAACTCCTATGAGGCACATATGACAGAGACAAAAGACACCATTACCACGATGGATGTCTCTACCTATTTTAATGACCTATTTGATAGGCTGATGCTCATCCTTCCTTTAAAAAAGAAATCAGAGACGTCTGAAACGTCTGGAGATATCGATGAAACCGAAACAGATGAAGCGATTAAGGTCGAATACATGAAGCAGGGTCTCGAATCGCGAAAGACAGTCGGCCATTGTATTGCTCGTGCTCTTCAACTGCTGCGCACAATACCGTCGGCGGGCACCACATTGTATCAATCCGATATCTGTGTGGAGAAATTTACGTTTAGTTCACGGTCATACAAAGGTGTCTCCACCTCTTCGGATGGACTGACACGTGGAATTCCTGAATATGGAAAGTCATTAGCGCAAAAGAGTGATGCAGGTAGCAAGGGATTTCGTTCCCTTGTTCAGTTGTTTTATGATACTGTTGCGGTAGGAAGCCCGCACATTTTTATGGGAGATACTGCATTTCTGGAATATCAGGCATTCATAAAGAAGATGGCGGATTTGTTTCGAGACGACACTCCAAAGGCAACTCCCACTATGAAACTCGATAAGGGTGTAGCAGAGATAAAAAATAAGCGTGATAAAGAGTTATGTGAGACAGAATTGAAAAAACCAGGGACACCAATCAACATCAATGCAACCACGGCCAAGGAAGTATCGAAGATTGTCCAAGAATTATATAAGATCCAGGTGAACCACGCGGTCGAGTGTGGTAAAATCTTTAAATCCCTGTTCGATATTACGTATGATGCGAGGAATAATCCGTTAACCATTTCGCTGAGTAAAAAGGTGCTTACCAATGGATTTGAGGAGATTGATAGGATTAACGCTCATGCACGAGCCGTGTTGGTTGAATATTATACCAAATGCGAACACAAATATGTGCAAGGAGTGAACATCATTATGGAACCGATACGCAGGGAACGCCAAGTAAAACTCTCTGCCGATGCGACGCGAGCAGCACAGGCAGCCCAACAGGCGGCCCTTCCCCTTCAGAGAACGATGAGTAATCAAACGGTTCCTCGTTATCCTGCTCTTGCTCCTGCACCTGCTCTTAAACCTCTGTTTACCTTCCCAACTCATCCTGTTGCGTCTGCACCTGTGGCATTAAAAGGACCTGTGGCTGCACCTGTGGCTGCACCTGTGGCTGCACCTGTGGCACGCCCTCCCCTTATGAGAGCTCACTCCACTCAACATCCAGTGAAAACTGGAGGAACCCGAAAGCGTCACGTCATGAGACAATAAGAGCGATCCATCATGAGCGTCGTTGTCCACTGATACGTATACCAATGGAATTCTCCGTCTACCTTCCATGCAATATGTGATCCACCCCATTCTTTGTTCATCCATACATGATCAAACAACGGATACAGCGTATCGGTGATTGCAATAGAGGCTTCTTCGCGAAACGCATCCGTGAGAGAAGGGCTCTCCAGCCACGCCGTGATCCATCCCATTTTTCCCCCGTCTTTCCATTGAAACGTATCCTGTGCACATGCCATGATCCAATGAATGCCCTTTTTATAATAGACCCAGTGTTGATTGGTCGTCTCCCGATTACGAAGAAGGACTGTGTTTGGATTTCGGCACTGATCCATGATCCGATAGGCTTGCTCCACTGGACATGAATGGACGCAGGGATGCGACGGGCCTGAAGACCGAGTGAGAGAACGATACACATAGACCCCACGATACCATGAAGGAAAGATAGACAGGGCCGCCCCCTCTTTTAAAAAGAGGCAATGGGGAATGCCCCTTCGATTCACATAATGATGAAGCTCCGTCAAGATCACATCGCCCACCCCTTTCTTCCGCCAGGCAGGATGAATACAGAAACAGTCCACTTCGTAGATGGGTTCTTCCTCCAGGATCCCCATGTAATGATACCGAATCGTGCCAATGATCTCGGTGGCATCGCGAATAACGATTATATGATCTCGAGAGGCAAGGAGATGCTCTTCAGGAATGTCCAGGACAGGGGTCTGAGGAGGCGATCCAAAATGGGTTCGAAGATAGGCTCGGATCTCGGCCAGAAGAGAAGCATCACATGGTGCGCGATGAATCTGACACGTCGTCCCCGTGATCATGGGAAGGCGCTCTTTCTCCCATAAGAGCGAGGTAAACGGGCGATGTGGTAACAGAGAGCGAAGAAAAGCGGGGAGAAGACGGGGAAGAAAGGGGAGCACATGAGAAAGGGAATCGGCCCAGAACATGCTGCCAAAGAGGGACGGGGCAAGAGAAGAGGGTCTGTTAAGAGACACGCGCCACCGGTTTACATGGTGTGTCTAGAGAGGAAAACGGGGAACGTCCGACTACCATAGAATGGCCTACACCGTGGGAGTGGCTATTTGTTGTTATCATGGACATCTTTCTGCCCTATCGGCTCTGTTCCGATCCATTGACGCTCAAACGCGTCGTCCTGATCAAGTAGTCGTCTCTTGCTCCTCTACATCTCCAGAAGACATCCCTTATGACATGGGGTCGTATTCCTTTTCCTTACAGATTGTCACCTGTCGGGAAAAGAAGAATGCCGCACAAAATCGTAACACGGCGGCGTCCTATCTCCAGACGGACATTGTTACCTTTTTTGATGCCGATGATATCATGCATCCCCAGCGAATCGCTGCCATTCATCATGGATTTTCTACCCATGACGCGTATTTCATGGTTCATTCCTTTCAGACGTGTCCTGTGTTTGTCCCTTATCAAGACTATGTCTATCATGTAAATCAGCTGGAAGTATGTCCGTATGGATCGATTCGTGTGAAGGGGCATGCATATGATAGGCCGATCGCCAATGGACACTGTAGCGTGTTGCGTTGGATTCTTAGTGAGTTCGCCTATCCTGAATCCGTGGAGGACCAAGGGCGAGAGGATACGGTATTTTCGGCACGGATCATTCAGAAGTATCCTAATCATACTCTGTATGGTTCCGATGTGCTATCATGTTATCTTCCAAGTGGAACGGGTGGAGCATGTTGAAGATAGAGGACGGCGATGCTAGGGGTCCATCGCGGGTTTAGACGGGTGCGTCGCGGATGAAACCAGTCTACGGCGTCCTTCTCTCGGCGATCCCTTCGCCACCGTGCAAAGCCTTTTGGGTGCTCTTTGATCCATTGAAAGGTATCGAAGGACTGTTTGATCTGTTCGGGAGTCGCAATACCCTGAAAGATGTGGTATTGAAAGAAATGATTGGGTGGGTAGTTGGATTCTTGGGATTGAAAGATGAGTCCTGTGTGTCGGAGATGGGCAACCTTGGTGATATGGGATTCCTCCTCGGTTTCTCGGAGGACATTTTCGACAAGGTTCTGGAGAATACTACGATTCGCGTGGAGATCCTTGCCTTCCATTTGCCCTTTGGGGGGTTCCCAGGTGGCACTGGATGCGTGGGCTCCGCGCCGTTTCACCACAAGGAATCGTTTGGGGTCCCCCATGGCGTGAAGGAAAAGGCAGGATCGCAAATAGACCCGCCATCCTTCGGTAGGGTGCTCCACATAAGCGTAGGCTTTTACGGGGTCGTGGGGAAGATGAGCGGATCCGCGATGGAGGCCTGGTTGGAACACATCAAAGGGTTTCATCTACCGTGCGCGAGTTTTTTAGAAAAGGCACAGTAGACCATGCGCCCTTCTCGTTCGCGACGCTCTTGCAATCGACGCTCTCGCAATCGACGCTCTCGCAATCGACGCTCTCGCAATCGCCGCACTCATCGTGGAGGAGACCCAAACAATGGTGTGGCGCAATTGCCCGCCCCACCTGCTCCTCTTTTGATCCAAGCCCCACCTGCTCCTCTTTTTCTTCGTCAACATGCGAATCCCCTTCCTAATGTTCTTCCCCCAGCACATGTGAATCATCCTGCTGGACCGATTCACTTTCCTCAATTTCCATTTAACCCGATGCCCCAGCATGTTGATATGGAGGTAAATCAGCAAGCGAATCCTTTTGCGGGCGCCCCCCATCCAGCAGGATTCCCTCAATTTGGTGTAGCCCCCGCAGGACCTGCTCCTCCCCTCCCCAATATATTTGCTGCGCCTGCTGTCGCGCCTGCTGTTCCTCAAGGATTTCCTCAATTTGGAGTTCAGAATCCTCCGCAGAATCATCCAAATCCTCCGAATGTGAATATGAATGATGTCATGCATGATGTTGCACGAGATTATGTTGGTGGAAAACGTCGCTATCGCAGTCGCCGCACCCGTCGCTACTAACCTGCTCTACGGGCATAGATCTCAGGATAAATGTGTTCTTATGATAGAATGTCTCAACCTGTCGGCGAGGTCAGTGCTGTTGGAGCAGTCAATGCTGCGGATCTCTCTACTGAGTTTCAACCATCCACTCCAGAATTTGATTTCAGTCCAGAAGCGATAGCAAGGGAAGAGAGTGACGCACTCGCCGCACTAGCAAGAACTCCAGTAGCATCTGCCTCCATATCCGCGACACCTGTCGCCGCTGCAAGTAGAGCCGTATCACGTGCCAATGCATTACACAGGGCAACACCTGTTGGCAATTCTTCATCGGTGCTTCGTCTGAGACGTGGGTTGGGTCCACGGATCCCTCCTATGCCAGCATCGTCTGCATCTTCACTAAATCTCGCAGCATCCGCATCTACACAGAGGGGTCTCTTTTCATCTAGTAGTGCATCAAACAATCAAAACAGCCGGCGTAGTCCTCGTAAAAACACAAGCGCGAATCGTAATCGGAAAGGAGGATCTCGCAAGAAGCGCACCCAGCGTAAGAAGACCCGTCGCTCCTAGAATTCTTTCTAGGATCCAGTAGAATGTCCGCAGAATCAGCAAATAAGCCAGCGAATCCGTCTGTATCTAAGAAGAGATCCTTTGGAACCATCTCAAACAGAAACCCTCAACATTTCACGTTTCCGAATCATAACGTGGCAAAAAATCGTCAACGGCCACCCCATGATTTTAGCGCAGTCCCCAACGAAACGATTAAAAAGTATTATGGACATATAAACACCCCCAAAGGTGGAAAACACAGTGGTCAGAAGACCCGCCGACATCGCACTCGTCGCAACCGCCGCTCATGAGGCATTTCGTGTAAAAAACAATAAATAGCCATACGAAAATGAGATCGCCGTCAAATCCACATACTTCGTATACTTCCACCCGCTGTTTTCCGCCATCTTAATGATGTCAGGAATATTTGGCATGTGGAGTGTGTGCTTCTGGCGGCGCACCGAGCCATCCTTAAACCGAAACGTCTCGCGAAATTCCGCGTGTGGATCATTCAATTCAAACACGGCATCGTATTCCAGTTGATCAAACACCACCTTCGATGTAGTAATACGTTCTTTCACATAATTCTGTGGAGAAATGCCCACCCATGGATTGCTTGCGTCCAGCACGGGTTCGAACTTGTATTTATTCACGACCTCAATCGCCAAGTGACCCCCTGGTTGGACCCACAGTGCCAGGTTTCGAAATAGAATCTCGGGATCAGGGAAATAATATAGCGTAAAATACAAGACGCAGGCGTCCGTGAATTCTCCTGCGGCTGCCGCACCTGGCCCCATGAGATCGAATAGACGAAATTCCACATCCTCCTGCTGCGTCGGCGTCATGGTGGTGCTCTTCAGTGTCGTCCCCTTCGCATAGCGAATCATCGCCTCGCTCCGATCAATGCCCACCGCATGACCTGCGCCCTGTTTGACAAAGGAGCATGTCGCCACTCCAATTCCACATCCTGCATCCAAAATGCGGAGTTGATCTTTCGGTCGTTCCCGTGAAAATTCCTCCATACACATCGCAGCCTCCGCCTGAACAAGGTTTTCATTCTGGGTCAGCTTTGTAAACACAGATGCATAGAAATCGTCAAAGAGATCATTATTCGATAGCCATTCATATTTGGACTGTTCCGCCGCCGAGGGGACTACAAATCCCTCATGAATCGATCCCATGTTCCACGAGGTCAGATGATCCATCGAGAAAATCATAACATAACTCGTAACGATCATGAGAAGGGTAATCAGCAACGCGGTCTGCCATGTATCAAAGGTGCACACGGTGACCATCGCAGACAAGAGAAGAATGGTGAATACAACAATGACAATGTGACCCTTCATGGCACTCTCTATGTGGTTCGTTTCTTTGTTTTTCGTGAGCGAACACGACGACAGGTGATGGCCCCCTTCTTACGACCACAGTCACTGGAATAACGGGCAAGACTCTGACACACGGACGTATAGGGGTCCGAAAATCCTTTCTCCAGACCGCACCGCATTCTCCATAGCCATGCAAGGGTGCTTCGACGGCACTCTAGTGTGGGCGGATGCTGTGCTTGAAGGGACTTCCAATGAGGGCCGATGGTAGAGGGCAGGGCATCCGGAAGAGCCTTCCAAAATCGTCGGAACCAGTGGGCTCGTTCGTGCTGGGGAAGCACGTTCCATTTATTCTTTTCACGGGCATCTTGGCAGTGATAGACTTCCTTGGGACACCCTTCCATCGGCTCCATTTGACGAAACGACTCTTTTGGATGGTGATACCCCACCGAAAAGAGGAAATCCCAGCAGGGCGCGAGTTGTTCTTGCCATGGGCACCGACGGAGACGGTTGTAAGTGGCCTTGACGGAGGCAAAGGTCGGGGCGGGAGACACGGGAAGCCCTTGCTTTTTTAGTTTCGCGCTGACGCAGTTGTGAATCGTATACATCCATTTTGGCAGATGATCAGGGGGGAAGGGGTGCTGGCGATAATAGTCTGTCAATGACGCGCGACAGAACTTACAAGGGAGAATATAGGGGATCGTCTCGAAGAACTCGGCAAGATCGGGTCGGTCTTCGGTCGGCTCTGCGCAAATCAAATGGAGTAATTTCCATCCTGATGGACCCCAAAATCGTGTGTCCATCTCTGTATGGTCCTTCGTCTTTTGGAATCAACTGGATGATCCAGTTGATTCCACTGTTTTGCACATGCGAATGCGCCCTATTAGGACAGCCCAAATCCCGTAAAGCTCAGTGGAGCCAAATACGGGCGAACAGAGGACTCTACCTCGTTATTTGCCTTACAAGAGATCGTGGCCGGAGGACACGACTGTCGTGCGCATGGGGCGCACGCGGGACACTTCGTGGGAGGAGGACACTTTACCTCGGGGCAACGCGCTCGTGGACACGGGGGGCACTCTCCTGACGGCTTCTGGCACTTCGAGCAATCCAGAATCACGGGGCCCTGCTTGGGAATGGATGACTTTAATACGTAGTTGCTCAAATCAGGGACGGGAGGGCACTCGCTCTTCAGAATGTAATTGCTCATATCGGGAAGGGCGGGGCAAGGAGGGATCGTCGTTTTCAGCACATACTTGTTCATATCGGGCTGTCGGCACTCGCCATCTGCCGGGCGAATCGGCCTCGGCCGAGGTGTCGGGCAGGGGCACGGGGAGGACTGTCCGCATGCATCACAACGGGTCTCTGACTGAAATCCTTCTCGATGCGTGATATACTTGTGTACCATGATACCAAGAATAAGTCCGATGATAAGGACTCCTATCAGATGAAGAGGGGTGATGATCATACTCTATGAGGTGCGCACATAAATCATGTCTTCAAATTGACCAAGAACGACATTCATCGCAACAATGCGTCCATGACGAATGCGATCTTCGTATTCCTCTTTCGAGCAGATCATACTTCTGGAGAAATAGGTATGAAGCTCTTTCGTATCGGCGATATACTTTTCAATAAAATGATAGGCGTCGTCTGCAGTAGAGAACATGCCCAGCACTTGTCGGTCTCCAAACGGTTTGTCTACCGCACGAATGATCACTTCCGATTCAATAATCCATTGAGTCATGATTCTATTCATAGGGAATGTTTCTAGGTTGCGATGCGCCATCCTTTCCAGTCCATCGGAGGGCATCCACATGACACAGCAAGAGCGGGATCCATGCTGGCCGCCTGAAGACGGGTGCAAATCATACGAGCATAGCCTTTCCATGAAAACTCAGGAGAGACCTTCGTATTGGCGGGCATCATGCCAACATCTTCGGGACGAATCCCGCGTTTCTTGACTTGATCCTCAATCTCTTTGGTCCGTTGTTTCCAATCGAAATGGGAGGGGCCACGTCCTGCGTCCTGCGGCGTAGGGGCCATGTGGTCTGTGATCACACCTGAATCATAAGGTATAAACTGTTTCTGGGAGGCATTGTCGAGATCAAACAGAGATGGAAAGCCTGTGCGATCCACTGTGGATGCTTTTGACGCCTTGGGGTCTGTAGGCTTTTTGGGGAAGGCGTTAGGTGCTCCATCGGGCGCGTTACGTCCTTTGGCACAGGGCTCCTTAGGAGGTTCATAGCGGACCGTAAAAGAGGCGCTCACTCCCTTTACGATTTGATCCGCATATTTGTCGACAAGCCGGTTGATCTGACGCATGGTTTCGGGATCCTGTTGCGCACTTTTCGGTAAGAGATTACCGAGTCCCTGTGGGAGTTGATTCTCTTGAATGAGTTGGGGAAGAGGCTGACTCATATCTCCCAACATAGGGAGCATGTTTTTGATATCAGATGACATGATAGGTATCTCCGAAGCAGTGAGTGTGTTTGCAGTTACTTGATCCACGATTGTTTTGATATCATTCTTGATGTTGGTTAGAGTAGCCACGCGCTTCTGAATCAGAGGATCAGTGGTTCCACTAGCTGATAGGCGCACAATCTCTCCTTGAATACGAGACATCGCATCATTCAGTTGGGTCACCGTGGCACGTCCTGTGATACCACGACTTCGGGGAACAGGAACAGTAAATCCCTCGGCAAATTCATTGATAGGACCCTGAAGGGGGCCTGCCGCACCGACTAATCGGACCTGATTCTGTAAAAAAGCCAGATTGGAAGACATGTCATTCATGTGTTTCATCGTGATGGTAGATTGAATGCCTGGATTGCGATTGAGCACAGAGACCTGGGATTGAAGTTCTTGAAAGTCACTTCGCGCCGTTTGAAGAGGAAGCTGGATGGTCGGATCCGATCGCTCAGATAATTGTTGTGCCTCAAATGCCAGGAATCCCTTTAGCATTTCTAAGAGAGAAACCAGTTGTTGGCGATTGGCCTTGATTTGTGTGGTGTCTTGATACGGAAGAGGGCTCATGGAGGCAATTTCCTGATAGGGAGCAACAGGGAGAGATCCAGGAAGAGAAGAGGGTTGCACTGGATCTGTCAGAACCGGAGATACAGGGACAGTCGTTGGTAGGCGAACCGATTTCGTATCAAAGCCTTCCATGGAGGTTATAGAGGCCCATTGATAAATGATAATGAGAATCACGACAAAGGCGAAGAACGTATATATCGCGATCATTCTCCCAACTATTTAGTAATCTAGATTACATTTCCAGCAAGGAATGCTATCCTTACGAATATACTGTGTCATGTCATGATCGCATGCGTTTTTATATTCACGTCCTTGGGAGAGGGCCGCAGAAGGGGCCTCTCTTTTATCACAACCTCCATCACAACCTCCATCACAGCATCTATCACAACCTCCATCACAGCCTCCATCACAGGCTCCACGGGTTCGTTTACAAGTCTTTTCATAAGGGACACGTCGTTCCTCTAATGTTTTCTTTTTCAAAAGGGTCTGAATATCGGAAAGGATGTCCATTCGTTGCTTCAGACTCTTGGCTTGGTCGCTTGTGCCGCTAATGGCCGCTCCTGATGGGTCCTGGCGATCAAATGTTCGCCAGTGGGCGGCGATGGGCGCATCCGTTCGATAGCGAGAACTAGAAGGTGGAGTCGATGGAGTCGACCGAGAGGTTCGAGTGGATGGAGAATCAGAGTTTTTGTTTGATCGAGAGCGTTGATAGGTGTCTGCATTCCTCTCATACTGTGAAGGGCATGGAGACGGCGATGAATAGGTATAGACGCCCACGAGCGTATTAGGTGCCGCCTTCGCATGTACCGCATTTGCAACAGGAACCTTATATTTTTTTGCATCTGGATCCGTTTCAGCAGTAACTTGAATCACATAGTATCTCTTTCCAACGACCATGTTAGACGGTCGAAAGGTGTGAATGGTAGAATCTGTCTTTGTAACTGTCGCATTTGTTACCAGAATCCGATCGGTAGACTCTCCTGCCTCCAGTGAATTCTTAGAGGAATGGTATACGACATAGACTTTCGGAATGGTCGTGTTGTCCGTTGTTTTTGCATTGAGAACCATTTGGTCTCCCTTGAGGCATGCAGTCATGGCAATTCGCATAGGGGGCGTATTAAAAAACCCTTCGGATTGTCCTATGGACAGCGCCACGATACATGTCAACAGCAAAAGACATACCACTAGAAATTTCATTTCTCTCTATATGAACCGGAGGAGTTAGGAACACGACTCTTGCTCATACGAATTGTCTCTGCCGCACGATTGTTGATAGGATCGCCCTTGTGTCATAGAATCGGATCGAGAGAAAGATTCCTCTGGCTCGAACCGGGCTATTTGCCGCGCCGCAAGAGTTTCATTCCGAATCATGCGCTGAATATCCGACAGGAGATCATCGCCCACGGAGTCATTCGATGCTCCTGCGGGGCCACGATCTCCTTTGGGCCCAGCGGGCCCTACTGGACCGCGAGCTCCATCGAGACCACGGGCGCCCGCAGACCCTGGGGGACCTGGGGGACCTGGAGGACCTGGGGGACCTGCTGGACCTGCTGGACCTGCGGGCCCCGCGGGGCCTGCGGGACCTATCATAGAGGCAGGAGTGGGTCGAGTATTTGTAAACATGGATGTCACTTCCGCCGCAGTAAGAGGTCGATCAAACATTCGGAAATCATAGATCGTCATATTGGGATACGGATCCGTTGTCCAATTGCTTTTTCCCAGAAAGAAATGGGGATACGCCTGAAGAACCAGAGCTTTGGTGCCCGTTCCTTCCACGGCTCCATTCAGATAGAGTTTGTGCTCCCCTGATGCGCTAATCGTCCATGCCACGTGATACATCGTATGAAGGGCCAATGCAGTGGTGCCACTAAATTGAATCTGGACAGGGTCAGTCCCTGCGACCGAATAGTGACAACGAAGTTTTCCACTATGAAAGGCCAACACAATCGCCGTTGCAGGGGTAGGGGTCGTCGCTCCCATATCAAAGATGCGTGACCAATTGGCTGGAAGCGCCGATCCTGTAAGAACAAACCATGCACTGAACGTAACACCTGCGGCCTTGGGTGTGAAAGAGGGCATGATTTCATATCCTGTTCCTCCACTGGTCACACGAACACCCTTGACAATATGAAAGGCACCTGACGGGCCCACCTCGAACCCCTCTTTTTGTCGGAGAGAGAGGACCATAAGAATGATCACAATCAATACGATAAGAATGAGGATATCCTTCATTACTATCATGTAGTCCATAAAATTTGATATGACATCACTGTCTAAAAAGGGTCCAGACAAGTGGAGTGTGGTATCATATGCTGACCATTCGCTTTCAAGACGATGAACGGTCCGAGATTGGGATCGATGAGGCCGGACGAGGATCGTTCTGGGGACCGTTAACGGCAGGGGCCGTTTGTCTCCCTCCTTTGTCTGAATGGACCGATGAACACCGCGCCGTGTTTCTTCCGATACGGGATTCCAAGAAACTGAGCCCAAAGAAACGGGAGGCACTTGCCACTCAACTCCATGACCTTCTAGGAGACCGCTGTGCCGTCGGTATGGTGTCGGCCGAAGAAATCAATCAACAGGGAATCACCTGGGCCAATCGTGAGGCTTTTCGTCGTGCGATTCATGGTGTAGGAGGAGCAATAGAGACTCACCGTCTGCTGATTGATGGAACTCTTTCGATCGATGACTGGACAGGGGAACAGCATGTGATCGTGGAAGGGGATGGAACCTATCTGGCGATTGCTGCGGCGTCCATTCTTGCCAAAGTGGAGCACGATCGGTGGATTCGCGCGTATGCGGAGGAGCACCCTGAGTGTGAGGAGCGCTATCATCTTGTCTCTTCGAAAGGATATGGGACAGCCACACATCGCGAGGCGATACGTCTCTATGGGGGTCATATTCACCATAGAGAGGCATTTATACAAAACTGGCTACCTGATGCGCCTGTGAAAGAGCCGAAGAAAGCACGTGAAAAGCAAGTAGAACAAGGGTGCCTGATTCGGTTTTAATGAAATCGTGTTCGTGTAGAACCTATTTTTATTTGCGAGCACGATGTGACGTACCCTTTCGGCCGCGAGCGCGACGAGTGCGACGAGCGCGGCGAGCGCGGCGAGCTCGCCCTCCATACACATTGGGCTGTGGAGCATTCGGCTGTGCATGGTTGGCATGGTTGGGCTGTGCATGATAAATCTGTAATAGATGTTGGTTTCCATTAAATAATTCATGATCATTCAGGTTTCCCAATGTCTTTGTTTTAAAGGCCCATACATCCATGCATGCATATCCTACATCTGATCGGCACGTAGGGCATACAATGTATCCTTGCCGAGATTCACAATAGGTATTTAAGCAATTATTATGAAACAGGTGATGACATGGCGTTTGATAGATAGCCTGTGTGATTCCATACTCTTTATAACAGATCTGACAGAGGGCTGCTGGATCATATTCACTTGGATCAACCCACGACATTCTATGATAGAGATGGAAAAGAGAACACAGAACGACTAGAAGTGATTCGGTTATTCTATTAGAATTCTATACATAGGTGCACATCGTGACCCGATAAGGATCATTTAGTTGCGGCGAGAGCGGCGGCTCTTGTTCTTGCGGTCACCGCCCTTGGACTTGCGGGAGCGACGCGACTTGTTCTTGCGGCTGCCTCCGCGACGAGACTTCTTGGCCTTGCGCTTGCCGCCCTCTGAGCGGTTGCGGCGGGACTTCAGCTTGCGCTTGCCGCCCTCCGAGCGGTTGCGGCGGGACTTCAGCTTGCGAGAGCCGCCCTCTGAGCGAGAGCGGTTGCGGCGGCTGCCGCCGAGAGAGTTAACCTTTGCAGGCATAGACATGTTGGAGGCGGAGTTGTTGGCAGACATCTTTATACTAGAGCCTGACATTTTTATACGCGAGGGATCGGGCGAAAGCCCCCCACCCGTCCACCGTAGTCTTCCTTCTGCCCACGCATCCAAAATTGCCAGATCCATCGCTCGAAATCGTGAGCTCGATTGAGGCCGGTATTGGTGTGCCTCTTTTTTTTCGAACGTCACATACTTTCCTTTTGGGTCAGAGGTTCGCTCCTCCCAAGAGGCTACCCCTCGGAGTCTCTGAATCCACTTGAACGATTCATAGGCATACACCTGCCGATCAAGGAGACCCACATGGCTCATCACAAAGACCCCAGGCGCTCCCTCGGAGTGTAGTGTATTGATCGGAGACACTGAAAGAAGTTCCTTTCCATTCAAAATGTTCTCTCGGGGGTTTCCAAATTCCTTATACTCCCCTACCGTAAGGGGTAAATCAGGATTGGAACTGGTCCGAAGAACGTCCACATAGGGGACCTCCGTAAAGGCCGCGCCCACCAGCTGACCATGGGGATAACGGGACACAATAGCGCCCACGGGAACACCTCCCGCGGAACGCCCGTAGATGACTGTTTGTGCCGGACCAAGTTCATGGCGCTTCTGGGATCCACGAATAACGGCCTCGAAATCGTCGATCGCTACATGGCGATGCTCTCGTCGTGCCGCATTTGCCCATGCGGCGTCGATATCACCGCCCCCACGAACCATCGCAAACACAATCACCCATTTGCGCTGTAAGAGAGGATACCATTGCTGATAGGGCCAGTTTACAGGGGTAGTAGATCCATATGAACCGTAGACATAGATGAATTGGGCTTTAGGGGTCACCCCTTTTTGCCGAATACAGACAAAGGGGACACGTGTTCCATCCACAGACGGCACATGATACCGATGAACCTCCAGTGGAGCAAACGTTATGGGATGCTTAATCGGTTTCTCCTCATCTCGAAAGAGACTATGATGGGCAATATGAAGGACAAACGGGGTAGAATAGGGCGAATGAACCATAAAGGATTGAATAAAGGTGTTTTCCCAGTCCGCCCAGATGTTGACATCAATCGTTCCCACGGCAATTCGATAGAGCATACGTGGTTTTTTATGGGGTTGGCAATACCAAATGGTCTGCGATCCCTCCCAGATCGTGAGAACATGTCCTGTTTGTAGGTTCACCCATTGAATTTCCTCACTAGGAAGGGTCCATGATGCAAGAGGGGCACCCATGGGAATCCAGCTTTCCTGATGAGATCGTCGGATGAGGACGCAGTCTTCTCCCTGTATGCTTCGACCCAGGGGCATCTGAAGCATCGAATTCCGATACAGCGGAATGAGAGTCTCTCCCTCCACGCGATACAGGGCGCTTCTCATGGGATTCGAAGACAACATATACAACGTGCGATGCGCCCCTTTGCTCAATACAATGTCCTGCTCTTTGTCCTTCTCACGATAAATGGTTTTCTCTTTCTTCCCTGTTCGTGCATCACACATACGCAGTTCGGTTGTGACAAACATACCCGCGATGTTAATGTAATAACAGCGATCTTCCACCACGGCGATCTGGAAGGAGACGGCTGGCTTTTTCCACATCAGCGTGCCATCGCGGTCTTCACAGAGAAGTTGATTTTTATAGTGTGTGTTTTCCTCTGAGGTCACATACCATATCATGTTTCCTTGCACATCCACGTCCTCCGCGAGGGTTTTCTTTGTTTTTCCCACCCATTTCCATGAAAAACGGGATCCGCTGCTCATCTGGATCTCCACGGCCCCTCCACCAATCGTATATCCCAATCGTTCCACATAGGGTTTCACCTTATCTAATTCGTCTTTCATATGGTGCGCCATACGTGTCACATGGGGCTGAGTAGATAATTCATGGTAGTGCGCTTTCTCTTGTTGCAACAATGTAGCCCACCGTTTTCCTTTCATGGTTTCCATCCAGGCCCATGGATCTTTCCATGAGAGATATCCTAGATCTCGTATTTCTTGTCCTGTCATGGCCCTATTGATAGCCTGCACAATCTGCCACCTAAACCTCCCTATCGTTCTTAGAATAGATATGGCGCTTCGCACGACTATTTTGTATCAAAAGGGCAATGTCCACGGTCTTAGCGATGACGTGATCGTGATCCAGCGCCTTCTTGCGGCGCTCTCCACAACGGGAATGCCGTTGCCGCCACCGATTCTTGCGGATCTTCGTGAGCCGCTTTCGTTGTCGGACATCCAGATTCACCTGGAAATCCCTGTGTATGGTGCGATTCCGTGGGGTCACGTGAATATTCTTCTTGTGAATCCGGAACAATGGTATGACGCCTATGATGCGTATGTTCACGCGTTTGATGCGGTTTTCTTTCGTGAAGCACAAACAACGGAGCGATTTCGTAAGGCATTTGCGGCAAAGGAAATTCGGTCCGATCATGTGCATACCCTCCCGTGGTGCGACTCATGGTCTGTGGACGTTTCGGATGTCGCGGAAAATATCGTAAAAACCCCTGGGTTTGTCTGTTTTATTGGGGGATCATCAACCAAATACGAATACGTAAAGGCGCTGTTGCACCATTGGACGGTGATGGACCCACCTCTTCGCATCTATACGAGTCGCGAGGATGTGGCGAAAACCCTACAGGGTCTACAAGGCCTGGCAGCGTCTGTTTCCGTCTTTCACAAGATGCTGAGTGGGGAAGAGTGTAAGACGTTGAGTCGCGAGGCAGAGGGACACCTCGTGGTCAGTCAGGCCGAGGGATATGGCTATGCGGCGGCCCATGCGGAGACTGTGGGTGCCTTTGCGATCATGAATCGGCTCCCTGTGTGGGACGCTGACTATGCGGCGTGTGGGGGAGTCGCGTGGCTCTCTTATGAGGCGGTGCCGTCAAGCTCCGTTCGATGCGACATGGCTCGGCCTGGGCCTCACGTTCGCGAGGAGCTGGACGCGGCATTTGCGCTGTTTCGGAAGGGTCATGCGACGTCTTTGTTGCGCAATCGGAACGCGGTGGCGCGATTTGCCACGTTGTGCCAGATCAGCGGTCCCATCATGGATCAGTTGGTTCAGTTGGCGCACACGCGACGTGCAGTGAAGACACATCGCCCGCCGCTGTTGTATCCTGCTGACTGTCCGCCGATCTCCATTGTGACACCCACGTATCATCGGCAGAAACTGTTTGATATTGCACTTCACTCCATGTTGTTGAGCGATTACCCACGCGATAAGATGGAGTGGGTAATCGTGGAAGACGGAACGGATCCTTCGCTGAGCGCTCGTGAGAAGATCATTTCGTTTCAGTTGCAGGTGCCACAGATTTCGATCAAATACATACCCATTGAAGGGCATATGAGCATAGGAGAGAAGCGGAACCTAGGTGTGGAGCACTCCAAGAACGAGATCATTGTCTTCATGGACGATGACGATCACTATCCGTCTACGTCGCTTCGTCGCCGCGTGGCATGGTTGCTTTGTAGCAAAAAGCGGATCACCTGTTGCACAACCTTAGCACTGTATGATCTGATTCATGGAACTAGTGCCGTTAATGTGCCACCCTATCATCTTCCGTTGTCTCAACGCATTTCGGAGGCGACTCTTACCTTTCAGAAGTCGGTGTGGAAGGAGCGCCCTTTCTCTGCTATTTCCATGGCAGAGGGAGAACACTGGATCGAGGGTCGTGAGCAGGAGGTGCTAGAGCATCCATGCCAGCAAATCATTGTTGCGTTTACCCATCACGGGAACTCATCGGATCGTCGCATTCCCCCCTCAGGGCCACCGTCGTGTTTCTGGGGCTTCCCACAGGAGTTTCTCGTATTCCTTCACGGTCTTGCAGGGGTGGAAGTGGAGGAAGCAACAAAGGATTTAAAGGCCCCCACGGCGCAGTGATCGCCCCCCTCGTCGCGTAATGGTAGAGGGGACCTTTTTCGTGACAGATGGTGCAGGCTCTTGTGAAAGGCTTGGAGGAAGAGATGCTTCAGAAGGAACCTCCATCGATGGTTTCTTCTGAATGACATCAGGCAACTCTGGTGTAGAAGGAGCCTCCACAGATTCAGAAAGGGCCTCCACAGGTTCAGAAGGAGCCTCCACAGATTCAGAAGGAGCCTCCACAGATTCAGAAGACCCATCCACCTTCTGAATCGCCGCCTTCACTTGCTCATCCGTTGCCTTAGTAGTGGGCATCTCTGGTTCCTGCTCTTGCTCAGGTGCTTGCAAAGGACGATCCAGGGACTCCTGAACAATATTGTCTACCAATGGCTTACGAGGTCCCTTTCCGCATCGTCGCTCCTTAAACGTATCCGAGGTAGGAATGCCTGCTAATTGAAACACCATACGAATTGCAAAATTGTTCTGGACGCTCTTCGTGAGCTCTTCATATTCCTTTGAACAAATGAATGCAGTATCATCCATCAGCGACTGAATTCGCTGAATGTGTTCAAACGACACAGCAAGATCATCGGATCGTGGAGCTAGACCCTGACCCATCAACACATCATCGATCGCCTCTTTTCGTTCCGCGAGCTTCTCCAGCATCTCAATCATTGGTATCCGAACCGACGCAGGAGCCGTCACTTGAAACACGGAAAGAAGTCCACCGATCAACAGCGATTTTCCCAGAGAATACGATCCAAAAATGATATCGCGTTGAATCCTTGGATTAATTGTTTGAAACAGGGTAAGGTAGACCTTAAGAAGTTGCCCTAGGTAGAGTTGGGAAGATCCCGCATATCCAAGAAGGGAAAGGATGGCCTTCTTCCAATCTCCACGAAGTAGATCCAATACGGCCATGATCACGCTCAGAATCTTTCGGTTTTGATCAGCGCCCGCCACACTTGCACTGATCCGTGCCATATCAAGAAGCAAATACACAATCACATAAATGGTTCGCGGAGGCAGCTTCACTTTTTCCAGTGCCATTCCAACCGCTTTTGTCGCAGGATACCCCTGAAGAGCAGTTGTCACCATCTTAGGAAAAAGAGGGATATCCTGTCCCTTATCGAAGGTCGACATCTGAATGGGGCCATGCTTTGAGACATACTGATGAATCGTGGAATTTGCCCGTTCGTATTGAGCATAGGCTGACTCAAAAAAGTCGTCGGGCCCTGCGTCTGATGCTGCAGGAGTATCCGATCCAAGAGGGTCCGTGGGACCTAAAGGGCCAGCAGGAACAGTCGGCACAGTCGGCAGATCCGCGCCTCCCTGTTGCGACCAGGAACGAAAAAAAGGAAGATAGGGCTCGCACATCGCAGTCCACACAGTCTGCTCTGCAGGCGTTAAGAGGGGTTGCCCGTCTTCATCCACTGCGTTCTTGGCCCACTGTTCTCCATGTTCTTGCATCGCAAACAAGATCCCCAGAATTCCCGTGGTAGAGCGAGACAGCATGGTCGCGAAATCACTCCTCTGAAACAACTGATCTACCTGTTTTCGTGCGTGTTCTATGCTTTGTGTGTATGTCTTCATCCTACTCTGTTTTCGTTTTATTTGTGACCGTATACGCTTACGATCCACACATGACACATTCGGAATCGGCCTCTGATTTTCGAAGGAGTCGCATCTGTTCCGATCGCTGAGCCTCTCGCTGAAGTTCAGGATCCACCGTGAATTTCTGAGCCATCACGGGCGCCCGTGTGCGCAAATAGTAGATGCCCGTCTTGAGCCCCTTCTTCCACGAATAGAAGTGCATCGAGGTCAGTTTCGCATAATTAGGGTCACCCACAAACAGATTCATGCTCTGCGATTGACAAATGAAGGCGCCACGTGCCGCCGCCATATCAATCAGCGTCTTCTGCTTGATCTCCCACGACGTCTTGTAGAGCTTCTGAATGGATTCGGGGATCTGATCCAGCCCCTGAATGGAACCGTTTCGCGTAATGATCTGCTGTTTCATCATCTCGTTCCACAGATCTAGTTTTTGGAGGTCTTTCATCAGGTGCTTGTTGATCACCACAAACTCGCCCGCAAGAGTCCGTCGTGCATACAGGTTGCTTGTGAACGGTTCAATGCATTCATTGAAACCCAGAATCTGTGAAGTGGATGCTGTCGGCATCGGGGCCACCAGGAGCGAATTGCGTACACCATGGGTCTTCACGCGTTCCTTCAGACCCGCCCAGTCCAGCTGATCTTCCGCTGCGCCCTGGGCAGTAAGAGGCGTCACGCCCCACATGTCATACTGGAAGATCCCTTTCGACATGGGGGATCCCTCAAAGGTGGAATAGGGTCCGTCTTCTGCGGCGATCTCACAGGACGACTCCACCGCGGCATAATAGATGTGCTCGAAGATGCGCTGGTTCAGATCGGCGGCCTTCTCTGATTCCCAGGAGACTCGTAGAAGCGCAAAGACATCCGCCAAGCCTTGGACGCCAAGGCCGACGGGGCGGTGACGGAAATTGGATCGCTCCGTTTCGGGCGTCGGGTAATAATTAATGTCAATGACGCGATTCAGGTTTCGAATGGCGACCTTGACAACGGCGCGGAGTTTTGCATAATCAAAGGTCTTGTTGTTCACATATGCGGGGAGCGCCAGGGATGCCAGGTTACAGACGGCGGTCTCGTCTGGTGCGGAGTATTCCATGATCTCCGTGCAGTTTCCTGTGAGGATCCCGTTGAACACCGCGGCATGATTGTGGGGCTCCTTCACACAATAGGTGTCATCTACACGCCCTGTGTCCATGACGGACTCTACCGTCACGAATTGTTCCGCATTTCGTTGGGGTTTTCTTCCTACGATTTGAAGGCGATAGCAGGTTAATCCGAGTTGGATCAATTGATACACACCAGATGATGAAATCAGAAGGCGGTATAGCTTCTTGCAGTCATACTCCTTGCGGCCACCTTTTCCATCAGGCAGCCATACGGCTCGTTCAGGCTGTGATACTCTCACTTTTACCTGGATACCCAATGTCTGAAGCATAAGACGAATTCTATCTAAGAATTCAGGATGAATAGAAGCAATCTGTAGAGCTTCATTCGTTCCATTGCGGCATACGCATCCATCAGAATCAAGTAGTCCTGCGAGCCATTCAAGACGACATGACACCGAGGCGTGTAGCGGCACCACGTATTTTTCGTGTAATTCATCAGGAAGCATCACATTGAGGCGACCGATAGCATCTTCTTTATAAGATGCACTGCGAATCTGTAGATGCTCAATGAGATTCTTCTTTTCGCCATACAAGGATAGGCTTTTTGAGGAGATTCCATCACTTCTAGCTTTATGACATGTCCCATCGCCACAAAAGAACCCGTGTGTGTATGGATAGGGCATATCATGCTCTGCATGTCCTTCTACCACATTCAGCCCGTGTTTGGCAAGCATCATACCCTCTTTCAGTTCCGAGGCGTCCACACGGCGTGCCTCTTTCAGAGGCGCATGATCGTCGTATCCTGAACGAACAATGAACTTGTGATACGGAGTGCAGGTCAATTGTGCACCATTGCTCAGAAAGACCGTGACCAGTCGCTGGTTTTCGCCCGTTTTCTGAACGACTGTCTCTGACCAGTCCTCTCCATTCCACACACGAACCGTCTGTCCCACCAACGTAGAGATCTGCTGCTGACCCTGATCCGTGAGAAGATACGTTTCAGGCGCCACGCAAAGATTGGAGCTCTTAATCGTTCCCACATTCTTCTGATTGGACTTCTGATTCGCCGCGTCCTTGAAGAGCAAATAGGGTGTGCCCGTTTCAATCTGGGCGTCCAGGATCTTAAACCAAAGCTTCTGCGCATCGATCTGTTTGCGTCCGCGGCCTTCGGCCTCGTAGCGCTCATAGAGCGCACGGAATTCATCGCCATACACATCCTCTAACCCAGGCGCCTCCGAGGGGCAGAACAGCGTCCAGGGCGCATTGGCCTCCACTCGCTCCATGAATAGATCCGAAATCCACAGCGCATAGAACAGGTCTCTGCAACGCTCCTCCTCCGATCCCGTGTTCAGCTTCAGTTTCAGAAAATCCTCCACATCGGCATGCCACGGCTCCAAATAAATCGCAAAGGATCCATTTCGTTTTCCTCCTCCATTGTGCGCCACACCAAGATGCGTCACCGTGTAATTGTGTTCGCCCTCGACCTCGAAATCGTAGACGGGGCCATCATATTCCACGGGAACAATGGACGTGATGATTCCATGTCCTTTCGGAAAGACCGTCACATCCCCCACAGCGATCTCTTTTATTTCCAGGTAGTCAGGATCATCCACTCCCATCTGAACACGGGCCAGCACCGTCTCCAGCGAATCACCGTGCGCCTTCAATGACAAGATCGGATGCGTTTCCGTGACGCGCACAGGCGTATCATGACCTTTCAATGTGATCGCGAACATCTGTCCTTGGTATTGGTGAATGACCTGTTTCTGAACCGTCTCATACGTGCCCTTGTGCGTCAATACACGATCACCCGCAACGATCGTGGCAATCGGTCGCGGACCTGATTCCGTTTCCACAAGCGTGTCGGGCGTGAAGCACTGGTCCACATACCGCGCCGTGTCATTGAAATTGCGCAACATCGGCACAATTCCATTGGACGTTCCATTGGTTCCGCGGATCAGCGATCCTTTCGCGCGAATGTTGTGGATATGGAGTCCGATGCCACCTGCGTATTTGCTGATGAGCGCGCAGTCTTTCAGGGTGTCATAGATGGAATTTATCGAGTCCCCCTTCATACAGATGAGGTAACAACTACTCATCTGTTGTCGTGGAGTCCCCGCATTAAAGTTCGTGGGGGTCGCGTGAATGAAATATTTCTGGCTCAGAAGGTCATATGTCTCGAATGCCTTCTCGAGACTGACGGATCCCCATAACGCAAGGGAGACACGCATGAGAAGATACTGGGGGCGCTCCAGCGTCTTCCCTTTGGTGTCACGAAGAAGATACTGGAGCTTCTCCAGCGTCTTAAACCCGAAATAGTCAAAGAGATGGTCGCGTTCGTGGCAGATCTTCTGGTTGATGGCATCGCCGTGGCGGCGACACAGATCAATGAGCTCTTGAGAGACCATGCATGTGTGCTCTCCCGTTTTCTCGATCACCTGGTCCGCAAGAGCCTCCACCACATCCGTGAAGCGGTCCGAGGTGTTTTGGTGATGGTTTGAAATGGCCAGTCGCGCGGCAAGCGTGCCATAGTCAGGATGCGTCGTCATCAGCGAAATGGAGAGCTGCGCGGCAAGTTCGTCGAGCTCAGAGGTTTTCACCCCATCATGGATACGAAGCAGCGTTCGTTGCGCAATCAGTGTGGGATTCACTTCGAGGCCCGCGGCGGCCGTCTGAATCCGATTCAATACCTTGTCAAAGGAGACATCCTCGCGGTTCCCATTTCGCTTGATCACCTGCATACTAATGGACGCCATGTTTCCGGAAGAGTAAGGCACACGCACGTATCACTTTTTCAGTCTGACTCGTCATAAGAACGGCATGGTAGATCAATTTTTAGGAAACCCTTCATAGAGGCACAGTGTGCCACTATTTTAGGGAGTGTCCAATAGAGAGATGAACCCTGTGATTCTTTTTGTGGCCCTGGCCGTGATGGTCTATGCGGCGATCTGTGCTGAACAGAAAAAATGGTTTCCGCGATTTGATGCCTATGAGCCTGCGTCCTATGGATGGCCCGTGGAGGGCTTCCAAGCGTCTGCTTCTGCCCCTGCTGCCCGTGAGATAGCGAATGTGAATGCGAATGCGAATGACAAGGCGGACGCAAACCTTACAAATGATCAACCCTATCACCTGCTACAAGATGAACGGCCCAACGCAACGCCAATGTTGTCCACGGTCTCTACGGCAGGATGTTATGCGACCGATATGGAGCAGCATCTGTCCAAGGTGGGAAATTATCGACAGCTTACGAATAATTATCGACGCGCGGGACCTGATAGCTGTTCGGCCCCGTGGAAGGAGCTTCTGTTTCACTTCTATGAGATGACACCGTTTCATAAAAAATAAGAGACATGACACCAATCACCGAAGAAAGACAATCTTCATGTCACTTGCTTCTTGAACAGAAGGTGCATCTTTGGATAGAGTCGGCGGCTCAGAGGCCGAAGGAGATCCTTGTATCACAGTATTCGAGGCGTCCTCCCTATGAAAGACAATCTGACACGAATCGAGTGCTCGTTTTGAGATTCGTGTGGAATCAGGGATCGTAAACTCTCCTCGCTTGGCCTTTTCCACATCCTCCCAAAACGTCTCAATGAATGGCTGAAGAGACCGCCACCACTCCTCACTTCGCATCACCTGTTGCTCACTCCATCGCATCAACCGCCACGGAATGATCTCCACAATCTCCTCGTCTTCTGCATGTTCAGGCTGCCAATCGGCTTCCGCCTGGATCGGACTATAGACATAGTAAAAGTCCTGTGTTCCTCGAGACTCTGCATACCGAATAAGCGCAATGTATCCATCAAATTGGCTCGGTCCCTCTTGTCGCTCGATGCGCGGATAGGGAGACGAAAAGGATGCCTCTACAAAATCACAGATCTCTAGACCCGTCACGTGAAGTTGCATCTGCATCTGTGAGTAATAATCCTTGGGGATGATCCCTGTGATCTCTCGTGTCACGGGGCATTTGATCTCAATGAGGCGACCTTGTCGCTCATTCTTCGGACAATCGTAGATGAGTCCATCTGGCGACGCCGTGCATCGTGGATCAGTGGGATGATGAAGACGACCTAACTCTTTCATAGTCACTCCGTATTTCCATTCGTAAATCTGCTTGACCACGGGCTCAAACCGAATCCCCCAATCAAAAGCAGACATGTGATCGGAGGGAACAGCAAGAGGCTGCTGACGAGGGACAGGAGGAACGGTCTTAGAGACAACTAGTTTGGCCCGTTGGCGAGGGGCCGCAAAGAGACTCCCCAATTCACTGGCAGAAATGATCGTGGACATTTGCGCATACCATTCGGGTGTTCGCTGTTCCAGTTGTTTTCGTCCGAGAAGCTCGTCGAGTTGGGCATGACTGGGCAGAGTAGTAGGTGCCCGTTGTGCCCGTTGTGCCCGTTGTGCCTCATGTTGTTCCCGAAACATGTCCAGCAGATAGTCTACGTAGTCCTGCTCTACTTCAGAGAATTCATAGGCATAGGCGATCCATTCCGCGGAAACATTCCACTCCTCTTGTTGAACGGAATCCTCTGGGTCGGACAGCCATTGATCTATGACCTGGAGGAATTCTGTGAGTCTTTGTTGAAAAGGGCGTGTCATTCTATTGTTGGTTTTTGCTATACAGCCGTGTGTTTCAATTTTATGCACAAAAAGGAAACTTATGTTCCTCCTGCGACAGATGCCACTGTTGCGATAGGAGCGGATACCGAAGGGACCTTTTTCTTCTTTCGTGTTCCCTCAAACGAGGCCACTTTCATCGAACTATCGCATACTAATTTTCCCTCAGGTGTGCGATGAATATCCAGTCCCTTAATGGTGACAATACGTTGCGTCTCTTGATCATACAGGACCACCTTAAGAGTATTCAATAATTTCTTATCGAGTGCCTTCTGAAGGGTCACAAAGCACATGCTCTTTTCCTCTTCGGTCATCCCATACGTAATCGCAATGTCTTCTAAGAACAGACGAAGACGGTTCAGACGGAGCCCTCGTTCCAATCGGTGCCATGGTCGCGCATAGGCCTCTCGTGCTCCTCCTTCTAATAGCGTTTTAAGAGATGAATTCTTTTCCTCTTGATACGTGATGATGGGATTGGCAGTGACGCTAGCAGTCGCATTTTTCTGTGTTTTATGGCGTGGATCCATTCTATAAGGATCACGCGATCAGCGTTTAGATGATGTCTGTGAAAAGGAGTCTATTATTTCTTGAAACGAGTAGGGTTCTAATCGCTCCTCTACAGGAAGAGGAAGCCAATTGGTCATGATCATGCCGTTGTCCGTTCCGTTATCCGTTCCTTTACCCATCAGATAATAGGTTCTCCAACAAAACGTCTCACGATCGGTAAGGGGAATTTCCTCCCATTGATACTGGTCGGCTAGATTCGTCCGCTTCGTATCTACCTCGCAAAACACAATGTCCTTGATCCACATAGGGGGCGAGGCAAGGTAGATTCCATTTGGCTCAACAATATCACGAACCACATCCAGCGAATCATCCTCTTTCCATAAGAGTGCCCCGCCTAGCGTTAAACAGTGAAACGTGGTGATATGGATGAACTGAAAGGTGCGTGAGGAAAAATGATACGGTAGAATAAACATCTTATCCTAATAGTTCTGGGTCTACTTTAAATGACGCAACCAGTCTATCATGATACGCACACGAGTTCGGCAATGGAGGCCTTTCCGCTTCCACAGTTTATGACCCGCACCCGTCGTGAAGTGGACCCGAAAGACGCGATCAATGCACGACACTTTGAAAACTGGCAAACACGTGGTGCATATGGTGTGATGAACCGACCCGATCTCAACAAGCAGCCTCCCCTCTTTGATATGGCTCCGAATGACAGCCGAATGAGCGGACAGAGTTTCCGCTCTCAGCCACGATTTGACGCTGACTCGTTTAAGGGCGGGCAAAATCCCTACTTTGACAAGTATGATACGGCATCGGATGCTCGAAACACGACACGAGAACTCCGTGCAAGCGTGTATGAAGACAAGCGAACGGGCTATACCAAGGAGTCACAGGCGTTGCTCCAAAGGAACGTGGATGGGGGGACACTTCGTTTCCCCCCTGCCCCCTCTCCCATGGAAACGCAAGCGCATGCTTCACAAGCACACCCCTCTCCCATGGAAAAACAGATGGAGGCCGCACTATCCTTACGCCCAACACGGGACGACATCCGAATGTTCTTTAAGCCCACGGTTTCCACAGGCGACAAGAAAGCCTAACGGTGGGGACACGAAACCCACACCCCTCTCCATTACTATTCCATGAGAGATTGGGTGAATATAGGCCCGCTTCGTGGGAGAGGGGTGTGGGGAAACGCCCGCCTGTGGCGGGCAGTGTCCCCACTTTACTGAAACACAAGCTCCACAGGCGTCGTATACACCTGAAGGCTGTGAAGGGAAGACGGGGCCGGCTTTGTGCGACGCCGCGTGGTCTTCATTCCCGAATCACGAGACTCCGTAGACGACTCCGTGTCCGTCTTGTTCCGTTTCTGGATCAGGGTCGTTTCCTTCAGATACGTATTGTATCCCGTGCGGATCTCCTCCTCATGGGCTTCCATATAGTCCAGCATCTTGGTTTCCAGCGCCCATCGGAAAAAGTTCAGTTTTCCAATTGTTGTCATGAAGGGCTCATGATTCGGAATGGAGAACATGATCCGTTCCCGACGGCAGTTAGGGTCGAAATATTGTTTAGAATACGCCTTTAGCTGTCCCTTGTAGCTAAGATAGACCAGGAACTCCTGACCGTGAAGCGTATACCGAACAAAGGCCTTCCGACTGTATTTCGTCACAAACCAGTCAATGATCCGAAGACTCAACGGCGCCTCGCCATTCAGATACTGAAGGACCTTCTCGATGTCGGGCTGGTGCGCATAGAAACGCTGAAGACTCGAGATGACGAGTTCAGGCTTACATTCCATCTTTTTCCTGCGTGTTTGTGGATCCGATACATAGGGCTCCATGACTAGTGCCTTAACAGGTCGTGCGGTTTAGGTTCCGTTCTTTTCCGTGGAGGAGTAGTATGGATAGTCTATTGCCTGTTGCGCAGGCGCCCATTCTTCGTATGAGTGGTGGGGGAATGAGTGGTGGAAGCATGGAGACTCTATTACCTGCTGCCCCTCCTGTGCATATTGCAGGCATGCATGGTGGTGCGAGTCTGTTGCCTGTTGCCCCTTCTGTTCCTATTGCAGGCATGCACGGCGGTGCAGATCTGTATTCTATTCCATATGGGGCCATTCACAATACTAGTGTTCGTTCTGACCACGTGGCATCATTTGGTATTGTTAATACATTCTCTCGTAACGAAGCTGCCCTCCCAACGAATCCTCCATGCGCCCCTATAACAGACACACCCGCACCGTTGTGTGATATTCTGTATCCTTTTGTCGATCGTCGTGTTCAGGCGCTGTTGAAGCGTGTTCACTTTCCTTCTGGTGATGCAGACATTGATATGGGGTGCGGAAGAATTGTGCGGAAAGGGAAAGAGCTAACCATCTCCTTTCATGAAAAGGCCATTACGCTGTTGAGCTGTGATCTCACAGGAACATTTGCGAAGTTTCACACTGGTATGCCTCGCTATACACCCCTTCCAGTAGAGAAGAGTGATAAGGGCCTTCTTTCATGGATGCTTGGGTCTCCTGTGACTGACACTGGTGTATTTAACCTTATTACCTTTATGGATCAGATGAAGACGCAGAATCCTATATTGTCCTTACAGGGTTTTCGTCAGTTTCTCTCTTATCATAAAGATACTGTGGAGGAGATGGATGTGTTGCGATATGCGATGGAACTCTATGGATATCGGACAGGCGCCATTGCGAACACGAAAGATCTCTATGGATTGATCCTGTCTCCTACTAATGCTGTGCGTCGTGTGAATGATACGTTTTCTATCTATGAGAATGGCGCAGTGAAACAGGGTAAATGGGATTCTGCATGGAGTTCTAAGGAAGGATTTGCGGTGTTTGAACCCACAGAGGCGCCTATTGTTTCTTCTCCTGCTGCTTCTGCCCTTGCTACTTCTCCTGCGTCTGGAGCATCTTCTAGTGCTATAGCGCCTTTTTCCGCTCCGATTACGTCTTCTCATGCGGCTCAGGTTGGCTTTATTGGACAAAAGATTGAGACCCGTGTGACTGTTCCTGATACACAGACGATTGGTAAGGGATCTTATGATCTACGTGGAGTCATCCATCATAGTGGAGGTGTAGATGGAGGACATTATGTCTATTATTATCGTAATCCACCTGACACTCAGGCTAAGAATTGGGTTAGTTTTAGTGATAGCGATGTTAAAAAAGACCTAGACCGACCCGATCAGATCAATACAGGGTATGTCTATTTATTCGAAAGACGGGGAAGCTCACATGGATCTCTTAAAGGGATTCAAAATCATGGAAATTCTTGTTGGATGAATGCCGCTCTTCAGATGTTCTATCATATCCCTGAATACCGTGCTTATGTGGAACAGTTCAATACCACAGAATCCAACGATATCACCAATCTTACTCTTGCTCTTCAGAAGATTTTTCGTTCTTATTCTGCCAATAACGAAAATGCCGTGGAATGTATGGTCGAATACCAAACGTTGTTCAATTATACGTTTCCCTATCAGCCTATCGGGTCACAGCAAGATGCAATGGAGTTTATTACAAAAGTGCTTCTCCACATCATAGATCATATTTCCGAACTTCGTTCTCTTTTTGCGATAGAGTATGTATCGACACTGACCTGTTCCAACAGCTCTGTTACACCCTCAAAGAAAACAGATCCAATGAACGCACTCTCCCTTGCGATTCCTGTGCAAGCTACATCATCTCTTACCTTGGATGCTCTCATGACACAAGAAATGGCGGCTCAGATCATGAGCACGGGCACGAAAGTGGGAGATGCGCTGTGTGATACGGTCACACGGACGGTAGATCTTCAGATTCCTGATAAGAACCGTTATGTGATCATCCAAATGAAGCGTTTTACATCGTAATGAACCTTTTTAGTGTTTAATCAGAAGCAATGTTGCTCGCCATTAGCCATATTTTATGCCCAACGGTGAACAATATATCACATACATTGGAAGTGTGATCGTGTGTGACAGGTTCATAAAAATAAAGAGATAGAGTAGAATGTCAGATCTGCCAGAGATGGCGGAAGAGATATCCGCTGCAGCAGTGAAGGCCTTTGAAGAGACGGAATCTCTTGTCGCCCCTGTTTCTTCTGGGGAATCTGCGAAATCTGTTGCACCAACCTCTGTCGCACCAACCTCTGTTGCACCAACCTCTGTTGCATCTGCCGATGGTCTGCCCAAAAAGATGACGATGGGGACAGAAATAGTCACATGGCATGATCCTGAGACCAAAACAGGTAAAGCGGAGACGGAGATTCACCGTAAGATTTTAACCTATTACGGAATGGAATCATTGATGGAGGATGACAAGAAAAAAATGGAGATGCTGCGTGCCTTCTATCACGGAACCTGTCAAACCCATCAGACGATTCTCCAGTCGGCGCAATGTGAGCCCGTTCGGGCCATCCTTCAAACCCTTGCGATGCGATGGTTGAGCAAACTTGTTCCCGACGAGACACGGGACACATTGAACCGTCTGAATGCCTCACAGGGTGTAGGTGCCTTGGGGTCTTCAGGTGCCTTGGGTGCATCGGTTTCCTTGGGCTCTTCAGGTGCCTTGGGTGCATCGGTTTCCTTGGGCTCTTCAGGTGCCTTGGGGTCTTCAGGTTCCTCGGGCTCTTCAGGTTCCTCGGGCTCTTCAGGTGCCGTGGGGTCTTTAGGTGCCTTGGCGCATGTGAGTTCTCCTGGCCCAGTTGGTTCTCCTGCTCCTTATTACTATCATAAAAAGGGAGAGTATATTATCATTACGACCGATGAATCGACTCGTGCTCTCTGTGCAGATCTGGAAGGTATGAGGAATCTACAGTATACCAATACGTCTTTACACGAGGAAGCGGCCGCCGCAGTGAAAGCGTTTGAAGATGATGGTGATGGCAGTAATGATCCCAACCGTTCTTCTCTTACCACACCTGTAAGTGCACACGCCGAGCAGGGGACACAGCGTGCATTACAAGCGGCAATACAGCAACAAGATTCGGCTGCGATCGCTGCGGCTCATGCGCAAGAGCTAGAAACGGCACGAACAGCGGCTCATGCACAAGCGATGGCGGACGCCGCTCAGCAGGCAGAAAAACAGGCGACCGCTGCTCGGGAAGAGGCAGAACGTATTCTAGCAGCGACAGAAGCAGAGGCCCAACGACTGACTGCTGAATTGGAAGCGGCACGGTCACAATTTCAGAATCTTTTACGCCAGAAGGGCGTATCGAATGCCGAACGGGCTGACGCTCAGGCGGCGGTTGCACGTATTCAAGAGGAACTTGCTAGTGCTCAGGCACAATCCGCAGCTACTCAATCACAATTAGAGGCTGCTCAGGCAGAGGTTGCGTCCACTCGTGCGGCGTCAGAGCGAGCGGTTCAAGAGGCACGGAACTCACAGGCTGCCGCAGAAGCTGCGCGAAAAGAAGCGATACAGGCGGCGGCCAACGTAACAACCATACGCGCGGAAAAGAATACCGCCGTTGCGGCTCGAAATGCAGCATTACAAAATGCAGAGGCAGCACGAGTAGCACATGAAAAGGCACTGAGAGAGAAGAATGCAGCGATTGCTGCTGCCGAAAAAGAACGGAATGAACGGATCGCAGAGGCTCGGGAAAACGCTCGGAAGGCCCGCTTGGAACGCAATGCAGCACAGAACGAAGCGCGTGAAGAGAAGGCTCGTCTATTGGCGCAACATAAGAATGATCTGGCTGCAGCCGATGCAAAGCGTCGTGCCCTTTCGGAGCAACATGCCGCAGCTCTCGAAGCAGGTCAGACAGCATATGCGGCACAACTTCAACAACAACTGGCGGCGGCAGATGATCAGTATAGACAGGAGTTGCAAACATTACGCGAGGAACACGATGCTTTACTAACAAGCCAACAGGCGAGAGCAGCGAACGAACAACAGGAACAAGAAGATACCTTTCAAAGAGAGAGGGCTGAGTGGGCTTCTCAGATCGCAGAGATCGATCAGGATCGTATTGCACTCGTAGCAGCTCAGCGTGCCGCTCTAGATCAGGCTGCCTCTGCCCAACGGGAAAAGGAGGAGGCAGTGGGCGCAGCAGAGACTGCTGCCGCTGCGGCAATTGCTGCTGCAGAGGCCGCCACACAAGCAGCACAACAGGCTGCCGCCGCAAATCGGACCAACAAAGAGGCGGCTCTTACTGCTAAACAAGAAGCTGAGAGAGCCGCACAAGAGGCACGTGCTGCTCGTGAGGCGGCAGAAGAGAAAGCGGCGGCGGCAGCAGCCAGAGAGGCGGCCGCACAAGAGACCGCTCATGTGGCACAGGAGGCCGCTCAAAGAGCCACTGCGGAGGCCGATGCCGCTCGTGCGACACAAGAAGAACTGCAAGGGAAACAAGCAGAGATGGAACGGGCCATACAGGCTGTCCAGAAACAACTTGCAGCAGCTGAGGAGGCTCAGAAGGCGGCAAGCAAGAAGATCGAAGAAGTGGAACAGGCGCATGCCGCCAATGCAGCGAATGCAGCTACTCAGACGGCTGCCCAGAAGGGAGCCTATGAAGCAGAGAAAGCACGATTGGACGCGGCGGTGACCGCCGCTCTTGCAGAAGTTTCTGCAGAGAAAGAGAAAGTCGCCACGTTACAGGCCTCTCTTGATGCGAAGTCTGCGGAGTATGAGGCGGCAGCGGCTGAGGCGAAGAGTGCACTGGATAGCGCCGTTGCGCAAGCAGCCGCAGAAAGGGCGGAACTGAAGGCCCGTCACAGTCAAGAGATTCAGAACATGGCACAGAGCATAACCAACTCACAGCAGCGCATAGAAAAGATCCAACAACAGCTTGAATCTGCCAGGGCAGAGAGTATAACAGCGCTGTCTCAAAAGAATCAGGCCCATGCGGCAGCCATGGGCGTGCAACTGGCCAAACTGGAAAGAGAGAAAGAGGCAGCGATAGAGTCTCTTCGTGTGGAGAAAGACACCGCGGTGAAGGCATTAGAACGTAGTATTGCTACGCAGAAGGGTATGATCGCTGATCTGACAGCTCGCATAACGGCCGCGGAAGAAGCGATCCGCGCGGCAAAGCAAACGGTGACAGACAAGGAACGGGAAATAGAAGGGCTACAAATGCAATATGATTCTACTATCACACATCTAACAGATCAAAAACAGAGCACAAATAGAAATATGGTGATGGCAATGGAATCTAATAAAATCCTCATTCAAGCAGCGAAAGAGGAGGCGGCTCGGGAAAAACAACGAGCGGAGGATGCTATTCTGCTGAATAGGACCCAGATGGATTCTGCCATGAAACAGATTCGAACGATAACCACTGAAAAGGTGGACCTAGAACGCCAACTTAAGCAAGTGACCGATGCGATGATCCAGCGACATGGTGTGATCGATCTGAGCGCCGTTCCTGACCCGAATCTCTCGTTTCAAGCCGTGAGTCGCGAGGCAGTGAATACGTTGATCACCAATCTGACCCGCCTCTATTTTCTACCATGGAGAACTATCCTCCGTCATCCCATTGCAATTCGTGCCCATGATCTGCGTAATAATGACGCCATACGCGCGTGTCTTCAGCAATACCCTCTTGTTACCCTGTTTTCACCCTTACCCGAAGAGGGTGTGATGAAAACACTTCTTGGAAATGCCTACGTCGAGTATACACAGCATCAGGAGGAGAGTGCTGCTAGTAGCCCCGCCAATGGGGCATCCAATGGGGCATCCAGTAGCGCCGCTAGTAGCGCGTCGAATGGGGCATCCAGTGGCATCATTGAGAAGGCCATGCGAATCGATATCCTTTTATATTATCTGATCATCGGATTACGTCATGCCCACATTATTAATCAATCAGACGACCTTGTGGCGATCAATCGGACCGTGGAGCAGATTAAGGTTTTTAGTGAGAAATATCTGGCACAAAATACGACAAACATTGACAGTCTACAACGATCCTGTGGAGTGAACCTGGCAGATGAACATAATAAGGATACGTCTCTTCTTACCTTTCTGTATCTGTCTAGTAAGACCCCCCAGTTGGGTAATGCTCGGTTTCAGTATGAGATCGATCGGCTATATCAGAAGAGATTGACGATGACCTATTCGCCCACACCAACTGCATTGTATGATGCAACAGGACAAGAGATCGCAAAGGGCGGCGATCATCGCACCTATCACTATGGTCCGTTTACGAAGATCTATCAACCCACTGAAAACAGTCAAACGATCTCCCATGATCAGGACTTTGTGGATGCCGTGGAAAATCGGTTGCGTGCGGGAGAGGCCGTCACGGTGATTGGATATGGCGCATCAGGCAGTGGCAAAACGACGACACTGGTCTATGCGAAACACAATGGACAGCCTGGTATTCTAGCTCATGTGGCGAATCGTCTGATTCGGCCAAGTCAGGCAGGGAATGGGTTTCTTTCCTGCCAGGTAATCATCTACGAATTGGACGAGGGGGAGACAGCAGAGGGGCAGTGTCGAACCTTCTCCCCTGCGTCACAGAAGAAAATCACACGCACGGTCTTAGACAAAGAGGGGAAAGCGACCACCTATGAGATCCCTGTGGCCGATTGTTCTAACGCGACACCGTTTTCCTATACGATTCAAGAAGGACGATGGGCCAATGCATCTCGTATTCCGTTGGAGAAAGAGATCGTAGAATACATTGACACGAAACGAAACACCGCGCCGACTCCCAACAATCCACAGAGTTCACGAAGTCATGTGATTTGTGTGCTGACCTTTTCAAGAAGCGAAGCAAGAAGCGAAGCACAAGGCGATGCCGTCTTTATCGTCTGCGATTTTGCAGGCGTAGAGAACACATTTATGTGTGAGGATCATCGTGTTCAAGAGACCATTGGTGTGAAGGCATTAATTGATCCTATGCTACATGGCGTGATAGAGGGTGCAAAAGCAGAGGTTCGCAAAGTAGCACCAAACATAGACAGTAGGGTGTTTGTCTTGACAGAGAGCGGTTCTTCCTATTTGTTTGATTCAGATGTTGATATTATGAATGTCTTTCAGATCATCGAGCGTCACTGCGCCGAAATGTATGAGATACTCAAAGAACTCTATAAGCATGCTAGGGTTAATCCGATAACGCTTCCATCTACGCTTGCAAGTCTTAAACAATATGATAAGATTGATCTATCCACATATGGGCATTCAGCACTAAGTACGGAGATGTACAGGTTTGATGCCTTTCGTCCCTCGTATCAAAGAATACTGAAATTTTATCGTGATTCTCCAGGTGTCATTCGGAGCGATGTGAAACCCTCTGGGTATGATCTAAGTATATACCAACTTCTGAGAATTCTCGTATGGTATACTCATGCTTCTACAAAATATCAAACCCTCTTCCAGTCACTTGTGACCCGCGCGTATGATCCTTCTGCCGCTACCATCATGACGAAAACACAGATTGAGGCCTATTCCAAAAAGGCGTTGTGTGATCAGCGTGTGAAGGAGGGGGTCTTCATTAATCGTAGTCTTGCACAGCTTCGGGCCTTTATTAGTGCAAGTGTTCGCAAGAGCATTGGCACGCGCGCCCCACCTTTCCTCGATGAATGTGTCCCCTTACAGTGCGATCCCTATCATCTGCATTGCTTTGGACAGGGATCCCGTGAAGATGGTGCCCCCTTGGCGAGACTGGATGGTGGACCCTTGGCGAGACTGATTGAACAGAGTGTGGTCGGAAAGAAAAACACCTTCTGTATCTTTACTGTCGTGAATCTTTCCCGAGACGCCAACAATCCTCCACCGATTCCCTATGTAGACATTGGACCTCTGTTGACACTTCGCGAGTCACTCTATCCCTTGATTCCTGGAAAGACGAATCATCCGAAAGACATCAAAGGGGCACTCGACCGTGTGAAAGAAGAGATGAGACGTGTTGGTCTTGAAGGTTCTCTTTTTCAGGAGTTTGTCACTTATGAAAGGAGAATCCTGCAAGGAGGGGATGATCTTCCCTATGATCTGGAAGAGCTGATTCAGAAGCTGATCAACCATAATGCGATTACTACGATCGGCACGATTGAATTCACGGATGCTATGGCGAAATATGGGGCGACACAGATCACCTGTGCACCATCGTTTGTAAAGGGGCAAGTGAGACAGATTGAACAAAGAAAACAGGCATCATCGGTTTCTACGACGGCACGACAAGGACCTGTCAATCAAGTGCGTAAAGCTGCTCCGTTTCATTTAAGCGTATCGTTGAACAACAATACAAATGGAGGTTTTACCAGAGTCCGTCGGAAAGCGAACCGTCGCACACGGAAGAAGCGCAGTTCGTAGAAATGCATAGAAATGCAATATAATAAAAGGTATCGATCCGATAAGCAACCATGTTCCTCTGATCCATTCCTATTTCCATCCCCATGAAGCCATTAAAATCGCAGCGTGCTCCCCTTCTTCACCAGAAGATCCATCAGAAACAGCACAAAAATACCGCTTGAAATAAACATCATAATCTCTGACGTCACCTGCTCAGGAGACGCCGTATGCGTATCATCTAGCCGTGCCATGATACGGTCCATCTTCTTCATCACCTCCTCCATGGATAGTTCGCCTCCTCGCAGCGCCCGTGGAGCCCGTGGGGCCTGTGGCGCATACTGGCCCCCTGGCGGCGGCAAATGCTCAATGAACGCCGTCTGGGCACCACTCGGCGTGAACGGCTTCCAATCCTGTTGCATAGAGGGGCTCGGTAGTGGGCCCTTCACACCCGACGGCTGGAACGCCGCCATAAAATCAGTAGGACTGTCCTTCTGATCTGGCTCATAGTCGGCAAATCCATCATCTGGATCGGCCCCAAAGAACTTCTTTTTAGAAGAGCTCGCAGGGCCTACAGAGGCAGGCTGAACAGGGATCAATTCAGAGACAAATCCCTCGTCTTGCGCCGTCACGGGCACATGCTCGCGCAGACCCGTTACATGATTCATCGCATTCACTTCAGGAAGTGGGATATTCTGCCGATCGGGATCTAAGTCCAGATACGTCGCAGGGGGGCCCTTGCACCGCCGTGCCTTGCGGCGCTCTTCCCGTCGTGCCTGCTTGGTGGCCTGATCACCTCCGCATCCCGGAGAGGACGCCTCCTGAAAGGCATCTTCTAACGAACAATAGTTCATGTCCTTTCTCCTACTACCCATGAGAGACAATCTGTGATCTTGCTTTTACTTCGTTACAACCTCCATACGCAATCGTGGGTTGTAAAGAAAACAGGCATGTAAACAGGATGTCCGCCATACTTCAACACCAAATGATGAGTTCCCCTTTTCCGCTTCTCTATGGCGCCATCATGATTCTTCTGATTACTTACGCCCATGTGGTCCCCATGACGATCCGCATGTTTGCCGATTCTCTACTTGGCCGACTGATCGCCCTTGCCACCATCTATGGCGTCATCCATGGACTAGGATGGGTCTACGGTCTACTGACCGCCATGGCCTTTCTCTTGATTCTTCACGGCGCCATTCGTAACCCGTTGAGTTCGCTAGAGGGATTTGACGGAGGAACCTCCGAAAAGAAGGTGTCGGGTCGTCGCTGGTTTGTTGAGAAGGTGCTTGGTGAAACTCCCGCAATGATCTCCACAGATCGTGTAACGACACAACCCGTCCAATCATAAGATAAAAACAGGGGATACAAACAGAATGTGGCCCTCCTTTCTATCGGTAGATCGAAACGCCAATGGCATTGCCTGTGCCGTCGTGATTCTGATCACGGCGGGTCTTCTTCTTCGCTATGGAACCGTAATGGAACAGGAATATGGCCCTGTCTTAACCAATCTCTATCAATATCCCATGTGGCGCATATTGATCGTGGGCCTTCTTGTGTCTGCAGCAGTGTGGTCTCCCGCCGTCGGTCTCTTGATTGCCCTTCTTCTCTTTTTTTACTTGAACGACATGGAAACCCTGTTGACACCCTTCTCTGAATTATAAATGCATGAATATCAGACGAACCATGAGTCTTCCGGTGGCGGCAAGCATGGGTCACATGGCAGCAACTAGTATGGTTGCCATGAGTCCTCTGGATTCCGTGCTCCACTTGTTTAATACAAATCCCTATTTCATCGGACTGATGATGCTCATTCTGAATTTGGGAGGTCGCTTTATTGGCTTAGAAGTGACCAAACAGCAAGAACAATTCCTTCAACTCCCATGGGTTCGGCGGATTCTGATTTTTACCGTTCTGTTTGTTGCCACGCGCAGCATTTGGGTTGCCTTCTGGGCCACGCTTGTCGTTGTGCTCTTTCTCGGCTATCTGTTTAATGAAAACTCTGCCTTGTGTCTTTTTGGCACCAACGGCAAAAAGGGGTCGACCTGTGACAAGAAAGAGGGAGAGATGACTCCCGAAGAGAAGGAAATCCTTCACCGTCTGAGTTCCAAGGCAAGCCGATATGTTGTCAAAGAAGATCCCGAGGAGGATCATGTGCCGGCAAAAGACATTTATGCAGCAAATATGACGTTGCTTCATATGTAGTGGAGACGCAAGCGTCCCCACACCCCTCTCCCGTGGAGAGGATGTGAATACCTAGTTATTTCTATTGGAGAAGATGTGAATACCTAGTTATTTCTATTGGAGAAGATGTGAATACCTAGTTATTTCCATAGGAGATGATATGAATACCTAGTCATTTCGTGTGTTCATGACATAGGAAATGATTTATAGCGGAAAGATATATGATTGCTCAATATGCGGCAGTAGTATTTGGGGGTCTATTGAAAGTATACGATGATATCGAAGATATCCCAGTAATTGCAACATATGCAACACCGCATATCATGGAAACATTAAAATCACTTATTATTGCCTCTCTTACCTATGTATCTCTTCATGATATGAATATTCCTTTTATTATGTTTGTTGCCCATTTTCTTCATGATGTCATGACAGATGATCACGCACTTGAAACTGATTTTTATTATGCAGGTATGATTACGCTATTCATATTATCTATCATTACATTTGATCTATCTAAGTGGGATATGAATGCATGTGGTGTCGTTATTCTATCGTTTCTTCTAGGTGGATATATGGATCATAACGTATTTCCTGAAGAATATAGCTGGAAGAAGATCGTATGGCGTGCATTATGCGCGTTCACAGTCCTCATGTTATTACCATTCTCTACACGTATGATCTATCATGATATCTTACTGTTCTTTTTAGGATATTGTATCCTATCTGTTATTCTTATGACATGTGCACAATTTCATGAATCCAAGGAACCCAAGGAGCCAAAGGAACCCAAGGAGCCAAAGGAACCCAAGGAGCCAAAGGAACCCAAGGAGCCAAAGGAACCCTTGCAAGATGCCTCAGAAAAAGACATCCGTCTCCCCATGGAGTCCTCCACGTAACATATGTCCACAGAGAAGAAAGATCATGTCTCTTCTCGCTGGATCATGGGGTCACTTAACCCATACCCCTCCCCTACTATTGGAGTTTGTATAGACACGCATCATCTCTACGGGAGAGGGGTGTGGGGACGCTTGCGTCTCCACAGAGAATACCTAGTCATCTCCTATGGAAGGGGGTGTGGGGGCGCTCCGCGCCTCCACCTTAGAGATTCAGCGTCATCGTATTGCCAACAGGCACGCTTGGCTTGCGGCGACCACGCTTCTGCGGATTGCTTGTTGTCGTATAGACGCTCTCCATGTCATCCGATCGCGGGCTTGCAGGAATGCTATTGATCTCCTGCATCGCCTGTCGAGCAGGGGACTGAAACATCGGCGAGGTCGCAAACGTAGGGCCCTCCATGTCTGCCGCACGCACCTCCTGAAACGTCTTCAGAATCTCATCCACCGACGTCGGCCCCTTCATCTCACGGCGAATCGGTGCTGGCTGCTGGGCTGCCATGGGCTGAGGGACTTGCGGCATCGGGGCCTGAGAGGACTGATAGAAGGAGCCCGTCGCAGGGCCCTGTTGCTGCGGATACTGTTGTGCCTGTTGTGGGACACCCATCGCTGCCCCCATGAAGTTGCCAAAGCCTGGGCCCGCCTGTGTAGCTGCTGCCGCCGCAAACTGTTTCGCCAGTTGAGGGTTATTTCGGAAAATGTCACTCGGATCCACATTGCTCATCTTGGACCTGAAAAAGGAATTACTCATATGAAACATGAACCCACTGCCCACGAGAGACATCAGGAGTTTTGCCTCAGGTGGCATGTTTCCACGGCCCTTATATTTGTCATACAGTTCCTCAAAGACTTCGTCAAAGTCTTCGATGTTCTCATGAACGGACTCGGACCACCCGTCGAGTTCCCAGTCAAACGGGTTAAATTTACTGTTAAGAAACTCTGCGCCCGTGGCAACACCCATGAGACACTGGCGCTGAAATCGGAGAGACGCCTCCAGACTTTTTGCATCCGATAGACGCTCAAACTCGCTCTGAATCTCTTCGAGCGTGTTATCCATGGTAAAACGTTTTGTCATTGTGTATCCTTTTGACTCCAGACGGTTCAACTTGTTGATCAATTCCATCTTCTTTTTGCGCTCCTCCTCCACTGAGAGACGGGACGGGGCGGCCAAAGAGATCGAGGGACCCGATGCGGTTTGCGCATTGGAAAACATAGAAGACGACAAGGAAGACGACGAGGAAGAAGAGGAAGATGAAGATGGATCAGATGACTTCTGAACGGTAATCTCAGGGAGAGATTCCGAGGGGAGATCAAAGGAAATGGACTCTAGTGGCTCGATAGCAATGTCCTGAATGGGTTCGGCTACACTTACGCTTTGTGCTGCCGGACGAGAAGGGACACGGGTGCTCGTAAAGAGGCTCGCACCCAAATCATCTCCCAGATCTTCCCCACCCAATTCAATAATGTTTCCTACACTGGAGCTCATGGTTCCCATGTTCTCTACAAAGGTTTGCATGTCGGAGATGGATACACTGCTCATATGTCTTTCCACATCAGTGGTTTTTTAAGCACGATCATGGACGCACCCCTTGTATGTTGGAAAAGAGAACATTCGCAAGCAAACCCATCCCGCCCCCCAGGACAGATCCGCTTGCCAACTGGATGACACTGTGACATTTCTTAGCATATCGTGAATAGATCACGACCATTGCATAAAGGGTAGCAAGGGCTCGAAACGGGGCGGACAGGATGGGTGCATAGTAGGTGACAAAGAAGGTAACAAATGCCGCATGAGTCGAGGGCATACCAGGACGACCCTCTTGATTTCCATCAGAATAGAACGTATTACAATTGGTTGCTCCAAGAGGACGAGGACACGTAGATCCCTTACAATGTGTTTTAAGACCCTCGGATAGCGTCCTTACAAGGAATAGGCCTAGGAAGGCGATCAGATGGAAGATGTCATACGTCCACAGAAACAGGAAGAGGGAAATACCATAGAGACCAACAACGGAGACCGATAGCGCGTTCCACAAAGATAGCATTCTATTCTAGGTCCATACACATACAAAGTGCATCGGCCATGTCTGCCTTTTTGGGAGCTTTCTTCCATGCCTCGTAGAAGGTGGGACCTGTGATCGCACCTGATTCAAAGAGTGTAGTGAGACGCTCTTCGGATCCCCTTTTGCGCTCGGCATATCCTGCGTCTCCCTTAGGCGCCGTGGTCATTTTCTTTTTCGCATGAACGAGACGGATCTGCGGACAAGCTTGCAGTGCTTGCGCTTGTAAATAAGCCTCCCGCAGTGTTGCATACAGTAGGACTTGAACGGATTTCATATGGGGATTCGTAAAGGCCGGTTGATTCTCCAGTAACACATGGGTGCACGTAGAGAACAGATCCCAGTGCGCGCGCACCATCTCTCGCAGGCCATCGTGAATGATCTCCAGAGAGGCGTGGGATGCATTGGTCTGCTTGGGCTGTGTATAAGGAAACGCAAACTTTGTTGCTAGCGCATCAAGAACACCCTGTTTCCCTGGCGTCGTAGGGATACATCCATGAGTCTGTGCGAGTTCCTTCAAAGTAGGAAGTGTGGGAAGCTTCTTCGTTAATTCTTTTAGCACAGTGTGTGTCTTGGGGATGTGCCGTTTACAATAGGGTAGTGTCACTTGATAGGAGGCCTTTAATGCGCATACCGAGCACGTAACGGCAATAACAGGAGGGAGAAGATTAATCTGTTGCAATGCATGTACCTGTTGTGTAGTTCGATCTACCACTGCAAACGCGAGATTCTTGATGCCAATGTCAAAGGCAAGAACGTTCTTCATGGTTACTAATGAAATATTGTGCTCTACGTTTAGATGTCCTAAAGAGGGTCTTCTGTAGTCCCCTAAATGATCGAACGCATTGTGAGTCGCATCATGATCGTGTGGATGGTCATGGTGGGGACAACAATTTCGTTATTGTATCGGTATGCGAATCCCACAGATGTCTCTTTTTATCGGTTTGGCCCCTCTTCTACATTAATCATCATGGGATTTGTGATTGATCGAATGGGACTCTATATCGGAGTGATTAGCTATTGTATCATTAACAGTATGATCCGAACAGCGTGTCATGATCTCCTTCTTCCATGGCTTACCCATCGGATTCAGGATCGGACCGCCTGTAAACCTCTTGGGATCGCTCCTCTTGCCTATGAAATCACGATGGTCACCGCTGTTTATTTTTGGATGGACTGGTTCATTTATCTTAATATTTTATTGTCGCAAATCGATATGCTTCTTGCAGAAATTGTCGCAGATCTCATGGTGTCCGTTCTTGTGACACGATATTATTTGAATCATTCTCCTGAGGCCCATCTCGCCATGACTCCTGGGGGGACGCCTGCAGGAACACCTGCGGGAACGCCAGTAAGGGCGCCTCTTTGCCCTTCAGAGCCGCCGACTCCCATGGTGCTGGAATCCTTAAGAGAAGAGTGAATCTTGTGAACCATCACAATGGATCAAAAGATGTAGGGGGGGGCCTACAGAGTCTTTAGGCTCCACGTTTGGAGTTTCGCCCACCTTCTTGAATCGTCGTCCCGTGAATATTCTTGCGGTTGTTTTGAATCTCGCTCATGGTCGGTTCATAGGAAAAGGTCCCAAACAGAGGTGGGGCCTTCGCATCGGCACGCTCTACTCCGTGCCCATGCTTTAGGTTTGTATTCGTCGCAACAGAAGAGAAGGGAGTGGAATGAACGATGCGTGCGGGAGGCGGAACCGTGTTTGCCATGGGAAGAGAGGCGCCTGACCATTCCACTTGTCGTCGGCGAGCCTCCTCCATCAAATACTCCGCATGCTGGATCATCCATCGCTTCGTTTGAAACTGCGCATGGGGGGCCACATTCTTAGAGCACTGGGGGCGATAGTCCGTCACCTGACGGCCATCATTCATGACACCCGCATAGGCAGGGTATCTCGCATCTCTCACAGGAAACATGTCTTTCATAGGGGGCTGGGACCGTTGGGCCGCGCGATATTCAGTGCCCCATGCGGGCGACGTAGAGATGTCCATGGTCTGCTAATGGCGCCTATAAAATCACGCTGCAATATCCTCTACCACGAGAGCATCATGATGCGATGCTTTGAGCGCATCCACAAGGGCACCCTTCTTCATCGTGCTGACACCTGTGATGTGACGCGATTTGGCAAGGGTCTGAAGATCCTTTAGCGTCATATTTTCATAGGAGATCTCTACAGGGGCTGCATTTAGCAACAGATCGGAGGAATCTGATGCGATCTCTTCTGATGATAGTGCCTCTGATGCTTTCTCCTGCTCCGTATCATCCATCGGAAGATAGACACTGTCCTCTACAACAGGCATCGGCGGTGTCTTCTTCTCTTCTAGATCATCCAGCGTAATGTATTCATCGGTAGGGGGTGATAGAACAGGGCTCGTCGAGACATCAGTGTGATGCGGAGGTTTCTCTGAGTCTGCCGGTAGATCGCTATAGGACTTAATCTCTGCGCTCATCTTGACATCGAGTAGAATGGATTCGAGAAGATTTACTTTCTGTTCCGCCTGCTGAATACGAGTGTAGAGGTAGAGCGCAATGGATCCAAAAAGAAGAACCAGGACCACGCCGATCGTGAGGGTATCACTTAGGGATGACATTCTGACGTGGGGCGTCGTTTTTTCCTGAGACAAAATCCCGCATGGTGGGTGGAGACGCAAGCGTCCCCACACCCCTCTCCCGTGGAGATGTTCTGCTCCCCACATAGGGTATAGAATACCTAGTCATCTCCTATGGAAGGGGGTATGGGGGCAGAATGCCTCCATAGGGGTGTGGGGGCACAAAGTGCCCCCACCTCCATACCATTCTGCTGTAGCAAGCTATCCACACTGCTCACCTTGCAGATCCCCTCCACCAATTCATAACTGAATCGCACCGTTCCCTTGTCTATCGTCGCAGGACAACACAAGCGCTGAACCGTCGGCGCCGCACGCTCCACAAAATCAAACAAATGCGTGCTGATGATACTTACAATCTGCGGTTTGTTCCATAATTTGTGACAGTAGATCTCGCAGCTACGAAGGGCATCGGGTGGGTTTGTCGAATGAAACAGCTCATCTATCAAGACAAGAAGGGGCTGATCTCCACGAAGAGTCTGCGCCGTAAATTCAATTTCCCGTTCAAATCGTGATTTGGATCCAGGCAAATCGTCAGGGGTCAGACAGACATACATTGCTCGAAAGGGGGTCATTGTCACATGTCCCATCGCGCACCCATACGTATGTGCAAAAAGGGCGGAACAGGCAAGGGCGCGTAACACAGTCGATTTTCCGCCCTTATTGGGTCCCGTCAGAAGAGCATGACGCTTCGTATCCATGCGCACCGAAATGGTTTTCCGTTGGTCCACAGGAACACGAAAGTCAAACGTGTCCTTTGCGCGGAATACAGGAGTCGTAGAGGACACCCATCGCACAGGATGGAGATCAGGGTGATGAGCAAGGCGCACCAATACTTCCAGGGACCCCACCACCTTCAGCATCATCTTGAAATAGAACGGAGAGAGGATCGCATGAGCCACCGCCTCTCGTTCAGACGAAAAGGGCGGAAGAGGACATCGGAATGGCACACATCCCGCACGTTCCAAGAGCGTGGCAAGGCGTTCATATCGTTCACGACAACGCATCAGTAGGCCACCCTTCGTTTGAATCATCTGATCAATCGAGGAGAGGTGTTGATGGGTCCAATAGGGCTGAAGAATGCCCTGGATGATTGTAAAGAGTGCCATACCGCACTGTTTGGCAGTTTGCACAAAGGAAGAGGTAGAAGAAGCAGTTGCAGTCAGAGCCAATGGATCCAGAAGAGCCTGTGTGTTTCCCGAGAGCATGCTTTGAAGAAGGACACGATATCGATGAAACGTGATGGGGACATCCAGAACAAACGTGAGGAGAAAATAGGGAGAAAGAAGGGTAAGAAAGGGGATGAGAAGGGCAAGACCTGGAAAGAGATAAATACGCAGAACGGACCACAGCATCAGAAAGAACGGGACAAAATTCAAGGGCTGGAATACGGGTTTCAAAAAGAGGATTTCATTGTAGGATTCCTTTTCTAGGGCAGACGGGTCGGACAAGAGAGTCTCCACCTCGGTTTCCATGTGTGCAAACTCTTGAAAGACCTGTTCACATTCCGAAAAGAGCTCAGGCTGTTTCTGGAGCACCTGCTTCATCGCCGTGTATTTTCCACACAGATGTTGTAGCTGGTGATGGTCCGATTTCCACTGAGATAGTTGCTCTACGAGGCACTTCTTAGAGGCGGCTGTGTGAACTCCGAGCCATTCTGCTACACAGGACGTGTCTATGACCGATTCTACGGAACTCATCTCTTCTTTCAGTATGTTTCACGACGCAGTGCAGAGACGCAGTGCATAGCTATATAAAAATTGAAGCGCATAAGGTCTTATCATACACTGCGAACCTAAACATTTCTCTACCTTTATTACCTACGATGTCTATCCACGATATCCAGAATGTTCTTTCTCTCCGAAAGAACATCCGGGATCCCAAACTCTCTGCGGCCATTCGGTCTGTGGTGGAACGAATCCATCATTCCATGAAACATGTGGGAGATTCAGGCGGATGGAAAAAGGTCGAGTGGCGTAGTCATGGTGGAGATCGTGGAGGAGATCGTGGAGATCGTGGAGGAGATCGTGGAGGAGATCGTGGAGGAGATCGTGGAGGAGATCGTGGAGGAAATGGATATCGCAGCGATCGTCGTGATATGGGTCGCACTTCAGGATATGGAAAGACCCATGCACGGCATCCGGCGCCTATGGCACCTCTTGCACCTGTAGCGGAACCTATGGCGGCACCTATGGCGGCACCTATGGCGGCACCTATGGCAGCACCTATGGCGGCACCTATGGCAGCACCTATGGCAGCTGTTGCAGCAGAGTCTCGCCGCCCAGATCATCGCGGCCCCCCTCCCAAATATGTCAGCAAATTCAAAAAAGCATCGGATAACGTGGACGACACGATTCTAAACACCATTCTCCTCGGAAAACTGAACAAATTTAGTGAATCCAACTATCCCGAAATCAAAGAATTCATTACCCACATCATCTCCAGCGGACAAACGGATATGATCACCTGCTTCATGAAGGTCGTCTTTGAAAAGGCGGCGGCAG
>JACCDP010002982.1_pt1 | contig 48149 bp, 38 predicted proteins | sample 7445841 | NCBI WGS metagenome assembly JACCDP01 (sample SAMN15323441, study PRJNA562643) | freshwater metagenome | isolation source: river surface water | place: USA:Blue River Watershed | collected 2017-08-17
AGAAATTATTAACCAAACATATGGGGTAAATATCAAAATTGAAAAAAGCCAATTATTGCATTGTAAACTAACGGCAACCTTCGATAACGAGCCCCTACAAAACATCCTAGAGATTATTCAAGAAACTTTTAACATGGAAATTGTACCCGAAAAAGAAGCTATCTGGTTGAAAGGAGGTAGCTGTCAATGAGAACTTTAATTACACTTATAGCGCTCAACCTATTTAACGCACTTGTGGCACAAACAATACCGTCAAATAACCAAATATCAACTACATCGCTTGAAAAACCCTTTTATTTCATTGTGCCTGCAGGTCCTACTTCAGAAGCCTTGGAAAAGCTGGAAAAATCAGCGAAAATCTATTTTTCATATAATCCCGACATTTTGCCAAATACAGTATCCAACGACACTTGGGTCGGCATTTCTTTTCGTCAAGGATTAGACAGAATGCTTGGACAAAATTTTGCATACCGACTTAGGGGAAATCATATCGTAATACGCACACTCCAAGAAGGAGTAATCATTAATGGCAAACAGGAATATGCGATTACAGGATACATTAAAGACAATACCACGGGTAAAGCAATTCCATTTGCATCCATTTATGACACTACTTCACTAAAGTCTGTCCTTAGCGACAGAGATGGCTACTTTGAACTAACCGTAGCGGATACACACCCCAAAACCATCGGTATCCTTATACCCAATGAAAAAGATACTTATTTAATGGTCAGTCCTTTACATAGAATTGAAACGTCTATCTCAAAGATCCTCAACCAGAATATCCAGGCAATTTTACCAATCACTCATACAGTGATTGATACCTTGAAAAGTAATTACTTTTGGGATCGTCAACTAACGGAAGTCCATGAGATGAACCAACAAATTCAACGAGACCTAAGTAAAAAAATTATTAAAAATGACGATTGGCACAAAGCACACTCCATTGTTCAACTGGCAATCAATTATGGTAGTTCATGGCCATGGATGCCCGAAATGCAAATTGGTATCCCGAAAATTTATAACCGATTCACTTTTGCTCCCGGTCAAAAAGGAAATAAACTGTGGGGAGTGGGTTACGGATTAGGCACCCAAATCGGGAGTAATAACCCACGTGGCCTAACCATTGAAGTCCTCGGCATGGGATTATATCCAGGACATGTCGCAGAAATTCCACTGATGGGTACACTCTCTATCATGCCCACATTTAAACTTGGCAAAAATGTAAAACTCATTATTGGACCCGAAGCCAATGCCGTTTTCACACACGGAATCAAGGCCCCAATGGATGGTTATAAATTACCCCCAAACCAAGGATTATCTGCTAGTTTCCCGATTCGGAATGGCAGAGAAATGACCGCATTTTTTAGTTGGAGGATGAAATTGGTAGTAGATTAAATCAAGCTTGCGAAGCATCAACTATCTTCGCAATCATGAGTTACCAAGCGCGATTTTCTCAATGGTTGATGCACTGGCTCAGTGAAACTGGTGCCACACCCGAATCTTGCTACTACCTCCACCTATTGCTTTTGGGCATTGGTCTGGTCTTGGTTGTCGCCCTCATCGATTACATTTCCCGAAATATCATCCTCAATATCGTTGCCCGTTATGCAAAACGAAGCAACAATCCCTATGACGATATACTGGTCGAAATGCGGGTGTTCAAACACCTGGCCCACGTAGTACCTGCGCTCGTTGCCAAAGAAGGCCTCACCTTCGTATTCAACGATTACGCCACCCTCATCGCACCACTCCAAAAATTGGTCGATACCTACATCATCGTTGCCATCATCTTCTTCGTGCAAGCTGTACTTCGCGCCGCGAAAACCCTGTTGCTGAACTCCGAAGATTTCAAAGACAAACCCATCGGTTCGTATACCCAATTACTCAATATCATCAACTATTGCGTAGGTATTCTATTCATTATCAGCAACCTAACAGACAAGCCCCTTTGGACACTGCTTACCGCGTTCGGAGCCCTGTCCGCCCTAATCATCCTTACCTTTCGCGATACCATTCTCGGACTGGTAGCCTCCATCCAAATTTCTGGAAACGATATCGTTCGCATAGAAGATTGGATTGAAGTCCCAAAGTACGGTGCCGATGGCAATGTAGTTGAAATCAACCTCACCACCATCAAAGTAAAAAACTGGGACAATACCGTAACCACCATCCCTACCTATGTGCTAATCAATGATTCTTTCAAAAACTGGCGTGGCATGGAAGAAAGTGAAGGACGTAGAATGAAGCGAGCCGTGAACATCAAAATTTCGAGCATCAAATTCTGTACAACTGAAATGCTGGCAGACTACAAGAAAATTGATCTCGTTCGCGATTACGTTACCAGAAAAGAATCCGAAATCAACCACTACAATACGGAGAAAAATATCGATAAGTCGGTCCTAGCCAATGGCAGAAACCTTACCAACATTGGCATTTTTCGCAAATACCTCAGTCTGTATATCCAACAACACCCAAAGGTCAATAAAAGTCTTACGATGATGGTGCGACAACTGCCTCCCACCGATAAAGGCCTTCCGCTAGAGATTTATTGCTTTACCCTCGACAAACAATGGGTGGATCATGAAACCATCGCCGCGGATATCTTTGACCATGTTCTGGCAACCGTTCCAAGCTTTGACCTCGAAATATTTGAAGGTCCTACAGGCAAGGATTTCCAAGTAGGTCTCAGTGGCGCTTAAAAGGGATTTTCGTATCTTTGGTACATGGTGATTCGTGTGCCCAAATGGTTGCTGCTTTGTATCTCAGCGTTGTTCCTGAGCCAAGGAAATAAAGTGGTCGACAACCTCTTCGAATATTCCAAAAATATTGAAATATTTACCGCCCTCTACAAAGAACTTGGCGCCACGTACGTCGATGAAATCGAACCGGGCCAACTCATGAAAACAGGCATCGATGCGATGCTAAAATCCCTAGATCCCTACACCAATTTTTTCTCCGAATACCAGGCCGAAGAGGCCCTGATGGAACGCCAAGGACAATATGGCGGCGTGGGTTGTAGAATTACCCAACGAAATCACTACCCTACCGTAGAACACATTGAGGAAGGATACGCTTTCGACATCGCTGATGTGCGATTGGGCGATCAAATAACCCACATAAACGGCCTCAACCTCAAAGACAAAAGCACCGAAGAATTACTCACCCTGGTGCGCGGTGCCCCCAACACCAAATTCCAAATTACCCTATCGCGGAATGGCAAATCCATGGATAAAACCATCACACGAATGGCCATCAAAACCGCCTCCGTATCCTACAGCGGATTGTACCAAGGAAATATCGCCTACGTAAAACTGGAGGAATTTGACCAAAATGCCTGCGACGAAATTGAAACATCCCTCAAAAAAATGATGGAAAAAACCACGCTCCAAGGAGTGATTCTCGACCTGCGCGATAACGGTGGTGGACTACTTGCTGAAGCAGTGAAAATTGTGGGACTTTTCGTAGGTGAAAACAAATCCGTGGTTACCCTCAAAGGACAAAATGTTACTGGCCCCAAGAACTGGTTCACCCCCAACAAAGCCCTACTCCCCAACACCCCCCTCGTAGTGCTCATCAACGAGCGATCTGCCTCCGCATCAGAAGTCGTAAGCGGAAGCCTACAAGACATGGACCGGGCAGTAGTGATGGGACAAACCAGCTTCGGTAAAGGGTTGGTACAGAATTATGTGAGTCTGCCCTACCGCACCCAAATGAAATTAACCACTGCCAAATACTACACCCCAAGCGGCCGATGCATCCAACGATTGAACTACCAAGAACGGGGTTCAGACGGACAGGCCACCGTCATGGCACAAGAGAAAAAACGCGCCTTTCTTACCCAAAACGGTCGGAAAGTCTTCGAAGGAGGTGGTATCGATCCAGATAAATTCCTCGATCCATACCAAGGACTATCTATCTACAAGTTTTTGGAAAAAGAACACATTCTCTTCGATTGGGCCAATGATCAATACAATGCCCAGCCCGATACCCTATTTGCTGCTGTGAGCGATGTCCAATACACCCAGTTTGTGAATTACGCAATTCAAAAAAGCCAAGTTAGCTTGCAAGCAAAATGGCAAAAAGCCGTTGCTAACACATACGCAGACACCAACTTCATTAAAAAAACTGGCGGTTTTCAAATCAATCAAAGCCAGCTGCAAAACGCTTTGAAAACAGAATTACAAGCCAACAAAGCGGCCATCGTGCAAGTACTGAATCGCGAATTGATGGAACGTAAATTCAAGAAAATCCAATTTTTCAAATCTTGGTTGGAGTACGACCCTGAAACCAAAGAAGCCGCTGCGTTACTATTGAACACCACCGCCTACCAGAAAATCCTCAACCCTTGATTGTATGAATAACGCCTTCCTCATCGAGGTCATCTTTCCATTTCTCATTCTCCTGGCCTGTGGCTCGTTGGGTGGGTTCTTGGCCGGATTATTGGGCGTCGGCGGCGGGATGCTGTTTATCCCGGTTATCCATGAATACCTATCGCATCACCAAGTCTCCTCCTCGGAATTGGTCAAATACACACTCGCGAATTCCATTGCATTGGTGTTTATGTCGGGTGTCTCTGGGATTTTCAGGCAACATAAAATGGGCACCTGGGATTGGAGACAAAGCCTTTACATCGGCATTCCCGGTGCGATGAGTTCCTTGGCGATGTCCATCGCAATCGAACAGGGAACTTGGTACAGCAAAACCCGTTTCCAAACCGTATTTCTGGCATTTTTGGTTCTCAGCATCGGCAATATGATCTGGGGTAAGGCATCGCCAAAAACCAATGAGAATTTGACAGAAAACAACGAAACCAGTCCCATATTACCCATGTTGGTTGGCTGTATTGCCGGTTGTGTTGTTTCGCTGAGCGGACTCGGCGGTGGTATTATCATGGTGCCCCTATTTCGCATGCTGCTGAAAAAACCCATGCACCAGGCCACCTCGCTGTCTTTGAGCATAGTACCCATTCTGTCTATCACTTCCCTCATCCAATACGCCGTAAACGGTCCTTCCACCCCAATCAATACCGCCCAACAAGGCTACCTGTTGGGTATTTTACTACTACCAATGATGCTGGGTGTAATGTTTTTCTCATCTTTCGGACAGAAAACGGCGCCCCGTGTACCCGTTCTTTGGCTCCGCGTTATATTTGCAGTACTTTCCAGTATCATTCTGATTAAAACCCTGATAGAAATCAATTCATGAAACGCCATTGGCTCCTCCTGATAAGCGCATTTGTATGCCAATTTACTTGGGCTCAAACCGCTGAACCCACCGATCGCCCTAGCCGATTAAAAAAGGACATCTCCTACCTGGCCTCAGATGATCTCAAAGGCCGTCAAACAGGTTCGCCTGAAGAAGCATTGAGCGCCAATTACATCGCCCAAGAATTCATCAAAGCGAAACTTCAGCCGCAAACGCAAGTCTTTCAAATCGTACAACTGCGCATGGCCACCAACCAATGTCTTTTGGGTGTTAGCGCTCCGGGAATGGATACCGTGGTGAAAAAATTCACCCTCTTCAAAGACTATTACCCCCTGTCTCAAAGCAGCAACAATGCAAATATTCGCGCCGACTGGTACGACTGCGGGTATGGCTTGGTTTCTGAGCGATTGCAACGCGACGATTATGGGAATGCCGATATCAAAGGCAAAATCGCTGTCATCCGTTTGGGCTTCCCTGGTATGGAAGAAAATCCCCACAACTCGTTGGCTGAAGTATCAGACATACCAACCAAGATTGCTGAGGCCACCAAAAGAGGTGCCGCAGGCATCATTTTCATCAAGCCCTACGAAAAGTTTGTATCGCCTTCTGGTAACCTGAAACGCAATGAAAAAACCTTGAACATTCCTGTGTTTTATTGCAATCAAACCTGGACGTTCCCGCAAGCAGCCATTTCCATGAATAGCCAAGTAAAGGTGTTTACCGCTGATGCCCACAACGTCTACGCTTTCCGAAATAACCACAAGAAAAATACCATCGTCATCTGTGCACACCACGATCACATTGGTATCAATGAATACGAAAATAGCCGACATACCGGTCCGGCCGAAATCCATAACGGCGCCGACGACAATGCCTCAGGTGTTGCTGCGATGCTAGAGATGGCGAGAACCCTAAAAGGCAAAAAATACAAGAAGAACAACTACCTATTCATCGCTTTTAGCGGCGAAGAGTTGGGCTTGTTGGGCTCAAAACATTTCGTGCAAAATCCGCCCGAATTCTTGGCGCAAACCACCCAGAAATTGGGAAAAATCAACTACGTCATCAACATCGACATGCTAGGAAGAATCGATACCACCAAAAAGGTGTTGACCCTCAATGGCGTTGGAACATCTCCAGAATTCGAAAAATCCATTGCGCTCATCACTACCGATACCAATCAATTAAAAATTACCACCACCAAAAGTGGCCTAGGCCCAAGCGACCATGCCTCTTTCTACCTTGAGAACATTCCTGTGGTACACTTTTTTAGCGGACAGCATGAAGATTACCACAAACCCTCAGACGATGAAGCCCTCATCAACTATCAAGGTATGGCAAATAGCTTGAGCGTATTGGAACAACTCATCGTATTGAATAACAAAAAGGGCAAACTGCCTTTCACCAAAACCCAAGATGCGCAAATGGGACGTACCAAGTTCAAAATCACCCTGGGTGTAATGCCCGATTACAGCTACAGTGGAAAAGGGATGCGCATTGATGGAGTTTCAGAAGGTAAGCCTGCACAAAAAGCGGGACTTCAAAAAGGCGATATCATCCAGAAATTGGGCGATTTTGATGTCAATGGCGTTGAAGATTACATGGTAGGGTTGGGCAAATTAAGCGCGGATAAGCCCACAACCGTAGTCGTTCTTCGCGGATCTGAAACACTTACTGTTCCCATTTGTTTTCAATAAAACACAATGAAAATCACAGAGCATATCGCCTCCGCCAAGAACACCCTGTTTTCTTTTGAAATACTACCACCCCTAAAAGGTGCCAGCATCAAAGAACTATTGGGAAGTATTGACCCATTGATGGAATTCAACCCATCCTTCATTGATGTAACCTACCACCGGGAAGATTATGTATTGAAGAAACGTGCCGATGGCTCATATGACCGAATTTCTACCAAGAAAAGACCTGGTACGGTGGCCATTTGTGCAGCATTGCAAAATCATTACAAAATTGATGCAGTACCCCACCTCATTTGCGGTGGATTTACCAAAGAAGATACCGAAAACGCCCTCATTGAATTGAACTTTTTGGGCATTGATAATATTCTCGCACTTCGCGGCGACAATCGAAAAGGTGATACCAACTTTGAACCAGAAAACGGGGGCAACAAAAACGCATTAGACCTCATTCACCAAATCCAAAACATGAATGCTGGCATCTATTTGGATGAAGAAATTACCAATTCTTCTGAATCCAATTTTTGCACCGGAGCCGCTTGCTACCCAGAAAAACATGCCGATGCACCCAACATGGAATCAGACCTGCGCTACCTCAAACGCAAAGTGGATGCGGGCGCGGAATTCTTGGTAACCCAAATGTTCTTCGACAACAAACACTATTTTGATTTTGTAGATAAATGTAGGGCAGCAGGAATCAATGTCCCCATCATTCCAGGCATCAAACCCATCACCACCAGAAAGCAACTTTTCGTTTTGCCCAAGATCTTTCATATGGACATCCCCTTTGCGCTGTCTAATGAAATTGACCAGTGTAAAGACGATAAGCTGATCGGTGAAATTGGCACCCAATGGGCCATTGAACAGTGCAAAGACCTGATTGCCAAAGGCGCTCCTGTTCTCCACTTTTACACCATGGGCAAAAGCACCCAAACCAAAAAAATCTGCGAAGCCATCTTCTGATCATGCAGGGAACCGTCACCAAATCCACCGGCAGTTGGTACCAAGTGCTAACCGATGATGGAAAAGTGTGGATGGCCCGTACACGCGGCAAATTGCGTTTGAACGACCTCGATACCAGCAATCCTGTGGCGGTTGGCGATCGCGTGGAAATGCAAGCCGATGCAAACTACCCAGATACAGCTTCTATTTCGAAAGTCGAAAATCGAAATAATTACCTGATTCGTAGGTCGAATAAATTGAGTTCGCGCCGACAAATCCTGGCCACCAACCTCGATGGTGCTGCCCTGATTGCCAGCCTTTTCGCACCCAGAACTTCACTCGGCTTTATCGATCGATTTATCCTTACCTGTGAAGCCTACCACGTGCCAGCAGCCGTTTTTTTCAATAAAATGGACCTTCTGGGCGATAATGCCGCAGGTTTTTTGGCAGATATCCAACACATTTACCGCAATGCCAATGTCACCGTGATGATGGGATCGGCAAAACAACCCGAAACCCTTGATCCATTCGCATCTATGCTCAAAGGCAAGCGTTGGTTACTCGCAGGACACAGTGGCGTTGGAAAAAGCACGCTACTCAATGCCGTATTTCCAGAAGCCAATGCACGGGTCGGTAAAATCTCCAATCACCATGAAAAAGGTAAACACACCACCACCTTTGCGGAAATGTTTACCCTATCCGATGGTACACAAATCATTGATACCCCCGGTATTCGTGATTTTGGTGTAGTCGATTTTGAGCCGCAAGAAATCAGTCAGTACTTCCCCGAGATGCGACCTTACCTCAACACCTGTAAGTTCAACGATTGCCAACATACACACGAACCCGAATGTGCTGTACTCGCCGCCGTTAAATCAGGGGAAATCGCCGAAGAACGCTACCTCAGTTACTTGGGAATCCTTAACAATGAGGATATCTTTGAATAACCCTTCATGCCAAACATCTCGTCCATATCGCAACATGCCCAATCCCAATTTCGGGGCGGGATTTCCCTCTTGATCTTGATGGCATTTTGGTTGATGGGGTGTCAAACCGACCGCTATTATACAGAACGCAACTCCCTAGTCTTTAGCCAAGACACCGTTTGGTTTGATACCGTATTTACACGCAAACCAGGTTCAACATACCCCATTTCCGTAACCAAAATTATCTCAGTAAAAAACCCTGAATCGCTGCCAGTAAAAGCCAATTTCAAACTCGCCGGCGGCGCACAATCACAATTCCGGGTGTCAATAGATGGAGAGTCAGGCATTCAATTTAGCGACATTGAAATTGGTGCCAAAGATTCTGTTTTTGTGTTCGTCCAATGCAAACTCGAACCCAACAACACCCTACTTCCGGTTATTGTACTCGATTCATTCCAAGCTGAAATCAACGGACAAACCCAAAATACCAAGCTCGCAGCCTACGGTTGGGATGCCAATTACTACCACGATACCATTTTTGATCAAAATATCACCTGGATCAACAATGGCAAACCCTATGTAATTGTCGGCTACCTCGGCATCACGCAAGGAGCTACAATGACCGTAAATCCAGGGATACAAATATTTGCCAGTGCTCAAAGTACCATCTACGTAGGAGGCACCCTAAACATAACCGGCAATGCCAACAACAGAGTCACCATTCGCGGCGATAAACCGGTTTGGGAAACCCAATTTATGGCAAACCAATGGGGCGGCATTCACTTTTTGGTGGGAAGCACCAACAACAACATTCAATATGCCGACATTACCAACGCCACTATTGGTCTGCGTGTGGATTCACTACCGGTGTCTGGCACGAACAATTTAGTCATCAACAACACACGGGTTCAATACTGCGGACAAGCCTGTGTTTTGGGAATAACCGCCCACATCAAAGCCATAAATTGTCTGTTCGCCGATGCAGGTTCATACTCCTTTTTAGGACTGCTAGGCGGTAATTACCAATTCAACCATTGTACATTTGCTGAATACTCTGGAATATCTGCTCGAAGCGATGGCCATTTCGCTATAACCAATACGCTGAGAAACGGCAATGGCGTTTTACTAAAACACGCACCCCTCGCATGTACGATGAACAACTCCATCGTTTTTGGGTATAACAAAGAAGAATTTGAAATTGACCAAACCAATCTCTCTCCCTTTGTGTTTGACCTGGAGAATAACCTGCTGAAAACCCAGAACCCAAACAGCATCCTCAACAAACCCAATATCCTCAACAAAGAACCAAAATTCATCGATACCGATCGCGGAAATTATCAAATTGATTCTACATCGGCAGGATATAAAAAAGCTGCGACCTTCGGCTCACCCGTGGTCATCGACCTGTTGGGGAAAAACCGAAAATCGCAGCCCGATTTAGGTTGTTATGAAAAACTACCTTAATTAATTCTCAGACGCGTTGGCAATGAGTACCGCGCACATGGCCAAGCCCAAGTCCTTCAGCATCATCATCATAGCCATTTGTCCTTTCACAGCATCGCCCAAACAAGGCACATGCATCAATAGCACAAACAACACCAACATCAAAGCCAGTAAATAACCAGCCAATTTCACTTTTTGGTCAAGGATGAACGATGCAGCAGCACCCAACAATCCCAAACCGGTTAAGTAAACCCAAATTTCACCAGGTAAAAAACCCAAATAGGCTGGAACCATGCCTGCCATGTCTTTGGCACCCAAGAAATGAAAAACCCCAAACAGGGCCATGGTGGCCGCGAATACCATTCGCGCCACGTTTGATGGAATGTAATTTTTGATCATATAAGTATAGATTAGCAAACGCAATCTACACAAATTCATTGAATTACCAAATTTTTCAAAATTTTGTTGTCGGCCCAACCCGATCTAATCCAAGGACTATTCTCAGTAATTAATCGGCACAGCCAATCTCACTTACTTCCGCCTCGATTTGAAGAATCGCTTCATTACATCGCCACATTGCTCCGCCATGATCCCCCCTACCGTTTCCGTTTTTCCCAGTAATTTTGGGTCTAACCGACTAAATCCAAATTTTGGCTCAGACGCACCCCAAACAACCTTACCCAAACGAGCCCATTGGATTGCACCTGCACACATCAAACAAGGTTCTATGGTCACATACAGCGTACAATTCTCCAGATACTTGCCGTTCACCGCATTCGATGCTGCCGTAACAGCCAACATCTCCGCATGAGCGGTTACATCCTGCAATTTCTCGGTTTGGTTATACCCTTTACCGATGATTTTGTTTTCATAAACCACCAACGCCCCTATAGGTACCTCCTCTTCATCATAGGCCTGCATCGCCAATTCTAACGCCTTCGCCATGAAGTATTCATCCGTAAAAACATCCATCACCATCGCAAATAAATTTCCTCCACAAACCTACATTTTTTATGGAACTTTGTTAGTGTAATCATGCGTGTAGGAATAGTTTGTTATCCCACCTTTGGTGGAAGTGGTGTTTTGGCAACAGAATTGGGAAAAGCGTTAGCCAACAAAGGATATGAGGTCCATTTCATCAGTTACAATCAACCCGCACGACTCGATTTTTTCAGCGAAAATGTCTTTTACCACGAGGTAAATATCGCCAAGTACCCATTGTTTGAATACGCCCCATACGAAACAGCCCTCGCTGGTAAGATGGTCGACATCGTTCAATCGGCCCACCTCGATGTTTTACACGTTCACTATGCGATTCCCCATGCCTCCGCCGCCCTGTTGGCCAAGCAAATTCTTGCGCAAAAAGGCATTCACATTCCCGTAGTTACCACCTTGCATGGTACTGATATCACCCTGGTGGGCAGAGAAGTTACCTACGAGCACGTGGTAAGCTGGAGCATCAATCAATCTGATGCCGTCACCGCCGTTTCCAACAAACTCAAAGAAGAAACGCTCGAACATTTTGATATCACCCGAGAAATTGATGTCATCCCCAATTTCATCGATTTCAATAGATTCAATAAAAAACCAAGGGAGCATTTTAAACAAATGATTGCCCCCAACGGAGAGAAAATCATCATCCATACATCCAATTTCCGGAAAGTGAAACGCGTGGAAGATGTAGTCGCCATTTTTAGCAGAATTATCAAAGAAATCCCGGCCAAACTCCTACTCATAGGCGATGGTCCCGAACGTTCGCACATCGAAAAAGTCTGTCGCGAACACAACACCTGCGATTGGGTTACCTTTTTGGGTAAGCAAGAAGCCATCGAAGAAATTTTAAGTATCGGCGACCTTTTTATATTGCCCTCAGAATCGGAGAGTTTCGGACTTGCAGCACTAGAAGCCATGGCCTGCGAAGTACCCGTAATCAGCACCAACGCGGGAGGGATTCCCGAAGTAAACATTCATGGCGTAACTGGATTCCTCTCCAATATTGGCGATGTGGATTCCATGGCCAACCATGCCATTACCTTGCTGAAAGACCCTGATATGTTAAAGTCCTTCCGCAAAAATGCGCTGCTACAGGCCCATAATTTCGACCTGCAAAGTATTCTGCTCCAATATGAAGCCGTTTACCAACGCGTAATAAAAAATTAAAAATTCTCCTTCAAAAACTTAAGGGCCAACCCAATCTGGTTTTCCACCGTTTTGGGGGTGATATCCATCAACTCCGCGATTTCCTTATGACTCAGTTCGTGCATCCGACTAAACAAAAATACCTGTCGGCATTTCGTGGGTAACTTATCAATCAATTCGGTAATTTTAGCACCCGTTTCTTTGGCTTGCATGTGATCCAACACATTGTGATCCTTGCTCGCAATGGGCATTTCCTCCTTGATATCGTCAAAAATTACCTTGTTGCGATTTATCTGATTCAAACTGCGATTCTTAACCGCCCTAAACAAATAACTCTTGATCGATTCCTGCTCCAACAACTCGCTGTGACGCTCCCAAATAGCCATAAACACATCGTTCACAACCTCCTCGGCATCGGCCATATTGCGCGTAATAGTACAGGCAAAATGAATTAGCCCAGGTCTAAATCGCTTGTAAATTTCTTCAAAATTGGGTTGCTTACTCAATGCTTCTGCGTTGCTATTCAATGCAAAGAAACAAAACAGTGTGGAATTTTTTCGCTTGTTGATGTTAATTACCTACATCACTCAAAAATTGGATGTGCATAAGTCCCAATTCTTCGTGACTGAAATCGCCATCAAAGTAGGCAACAGCTTCATCAATATTTGCCTCATCTGTGGTTTTGAAATATGCCAACACCTCAGATTGTAACTCCTCCTCCAAAAATTGATTCAAAAAATACCTCAAATTCAATTTTGTACCCGAATTCACAATCTGCTCCAATTCATGCAACAACTCGTCAAAGGAAATACCCAACTGCTTGGCAATGTCAGGTAAATCTACCTTCTTATCAATATTCAAGATGATATTCACCCGCTTAGCCGATCGCTCTGAATTTCCTTTTAACACGATGTCTTGCGGACGTTCGATCTGATTCTCTTTCACAAAATCAGCGATATAGGCCACAAATGGCTCCCCAAATTTCTGCGCTTTGTTTTTCCCTACCCCGTTAATATTACCCAACTCTTCGATATTCATGGGATACTTGGTAGCCATGTCTTCCAAACTCGGATCCTGAAAAATCACATAAGGTGGCAATGACAAATCTTTGGCAACCTTTCTGCGCAAATCCTTCAAATGGTTAAACAACTCTTCATCACACACACTCTCTGTTTTGAAGTTCTCAAAATCTTCGTCGCTCACGGTCTCGAACTCAACATCCACCGCCATCTCATGAAAAGTAGGATGCTTAAGGTAAGCTTCGCCCTCTTCGGAGAGACTCATTAACCCATACTTTTCAATGTTCTTAAACAAATAGCCATGCACCACAGCCAAACGCATCAGTGACTTCCAAAACAACTTGTCTTTGTCCTTGCCAAATCCAAAATCGTCCAGTAAATCATGTCCGTAATCACGAATACTATCGATCCGCTTGCCAACAAAATAATTGACCAAATGATTCATGCCCAGCTCCGCCCTCAAATTGGCAATGGCCCGCAACATACTGGTCAATTCAGATGTAACCTCTTGTTTGGGTTTCGGATTGGCGCAGTTATCACACATTTTGTTGCAGTCCTTCTCTTCAAAAGATTCGCCAAAATAATGTAACAACAACTTGCGACGACAATGACTGCTCTCCGCAAATGCAGCCGTCTCAGCAATCAACAAACTCCCAATTTCCTGCTCGGCAACAGGCTTGTCTTTCATGAATTTCTCCAACTTTTCAATGTCGGATGGATTATAAAACAACAAACAATCACCCTGCATTCCATCTCTACCGCCGCGACCCGTCTCTTGATAATAGCCCTCCAAACTCTTGGGCACATCATAATGAATCACAAATCGAACATCTGGCTTATCGATACCCATTCCAAATGCGATGGTGGCCACAATTACATTGCAATCCTCCATCAAAAACGCATCCTGATGCTGTCCGCGAACCTTTGAATCCAATCCCGCGTGGTAAGGCAATGCCTTGATACCATTCATATTCAGCATCTCCGCAATCTCTTCTACCTTCTTGCGCGACAAACAGTATACGATACCGCTCTTGTTGGGTCTGGCCTTGATGAAAGAAATGATTTCCTTGTGAACGATATCCTTCCTGCCCTTGGGCCGAACCTGATAAAATAAATTAGACCGATTAAAAGAACTCTTGAACAAATTGGACGACATCATCCCCAAGTTCTTTTGAACGTCTTGTTGAACCTTTGGTGTTGCCGTGGCTGTCAATGCCATGACCGGAACATCATCGATGGATTTTACCATCTGTTTGATCCGGCGATATTCTGGACGGAAATCATGGCCCCATTCTGAAATACAGTGGGCCTCGTCAACCGCCACAAAGGAAATTTTTACCTGCTTCAACAAATCGATGGTTTCATCCTTCTTCAGTGTCTCAGGAGCCACGTAAAGCAACTTCGTCTCCCCACTCAACATATCTTCCACCACTTGGTTCAATTCAGATTTGGTCAATGAACTATTCAGAAAATGCGCCAATGAACTCTTCTGTGCAAATCCCCTGATGTTATCAACCTGATTCTTCATCAAGGCAATCAAAGGCGAAATCACAATGGCCGTTCCCTCCATCATCACCGCAGGAAGCTGATAACACATCGATTTGCCAGCACCCGTAGGCATGATGACAAAACAATCCTCCCCCGCCAAAATGCTGTTTACCACCGCCTCCTGGTTTCCCTTGAAACCATCAAATCCGAAGAATTCCTTCAATACCTTTTTTGGCTCCAACTTGGGAGCAACCGCCGCAGATTGCATAAATTATAGTTTCAACTAGGTTGTTGGATATGAATTCACCAAAACCATTGTGTGAAGTTACAAAGAAATTCGCAACCGAACGACCAGAAATGTGATTTTTATAACCGCACAAATAATTTTCGGTTAATTTGCAACAAAATCCCATGTCATCCCCTGAAAACGCCGCAAACTTGATCAAATCTTACGGACAAAATGCCATTCGCGCTGAATTGCAGTCCTTGCAAAATTTGACAACCTACATAGACGATCAGTTTGCTGCTGTCGTAGAGCTACTGCTCCAACAAAAAGGTAGAGCCATCTTCACCGGTATTGGGAAAAGTGCCATCATCGCACAGAAAATTGTTGCCACCCTAAACAGTACCGGACAACCCGCCCTTTTTATGCACGCAGCAGATGCCATCCATGGCGATTTGGGCATGATTCAACCAATGGATGTGGTCTTCGCCATTTCTAAAAGTGGCAATACACCCGAAATACAAGCGCTTGCTCCGCTACTCAAACGCAACAATAACCCACTGGTGGCCATCGTAGGCAACCTGCAAAGTCAGTTGGCCCTACAAGCTGATTTTGTGCTCAATACCACCATCGACCAAGAAGCTTGTCCCAATAACCTAGCACCCACAACCAGTACCACTGCACAGCTGCTCATGGGCGATGCCCTAGCCATTGCCTTGATCCAAATGCGGGGTTTCAACAGTCACGACTTCTCCAAATACCACCCTGGTGGTGCACTAGGCAAAAAACTCTATTTGCAATGTGGCAACATCGCTGAGCAAAATGCCAAACCTGCAGTTTCGCCCAACACACCGTGGAAGGAAGTAATCCTAACCATCACAAAAAATCGACTTGGTGCAACAGCTGTAGTTAATGAACAAAACCAAATTGTGGGAATCATCACCGATGGCGATGTGCGACGTATGCTAGAGAATCACGCAACATTCAATCATCTTACCGCCGAACAAATCATGGGATCTTCGCCCATCACTGTAGAAGCCAATACCATGGCAACCGAGGTTGCAGCCCTGATGCAGGAGAAGAAAATCACCCAAATACTCGTAACACAACAGAGTATTTACTTTGGCGTTGTACATTTGCACGACCTTTACAGAGAAGGTATTTTATGAGCCAAAACAAAAACCACTACGTTTTGATAATGGCCGGTGGAATCGGTAGTCGATTCTGGCCTGTAAGCAAAAAGAGCTTCCCAAAACAATTTATTGATATCATGGGAACCGGCGAATCCCTCATCAAGCAAACGTATAACCGCTTTTGCCACATGGTGCCCAAGGAGAATATTTACGTGGTTACAAACACCGACTACGTACCCTTGGTTCAATCGCATATCCCTGAAATGCATGTTTCACAGATATTGCATGAGCCTTTGGCCAAAAATACCGCGCCTTGTATCGCCCTGGCAAACCGCCATATCACCCAGAAAAATCCCGATGCCGTTTGCCTCGTAGCGCCCAGTGACCACCTTATCAGCAATGAGATGGCCTTCATCGAAACAGCGCAACATGCCATGAATTTCGCATCACAAACCGATGCATTGGTGACCCTCGGTATTAAACCCACCCGTCCCGACACCGGCTATGGCTATATTCAATTCAATCCAGAGCTCGACGGCAGCGGACTACATCGCGTAAAAACCTTCACCGAAAAACCCAGCGAAGACATCGCCAAAAGCTTCCTGGAAAGCGGAGAGTTTTTGTGGAATGCCGGCATATTCATTTGGAGCATGAAGGCAATCAACAAGAGTATCGAAAAACACATTCCCGAGATCTATCAGATATTCTCAGAAGTGGATACCCTCAGCGACCAATACAACCAACAACTTGAACACGCCTACTCCCTTACCCCCAGCATCAGCATCGACTACGGAGTTTTAGAAAAAGAACGTGAAGTCTTTGTAATGCCCGCCAACTTCGGATGGAACGATTTGGGGACTTGGAAAAGCTTGTGGGATGTGTCTACCCGCAATGAGAAAAATAATGCCATAGTGGGCAAAAATATTCATACCTACAACACCTCCGAGAGCCTGATTTTCAATAATACCCAGAAGCTCATCGTGGTCAACGGTATCGATAATATCGTCATTGTTGAATCAGACGAAGTATTGCTGGTGATGAACAAAGACAAAGAGCAAGAATTAAAAACCATTGTCAACGAAATTAAAGATCGTTACAAGGGAAAATTCAATTAGAAATTTTTGAAATATTCTACCGATTTGATATATTTGTAGTGTTATCGGTTATTTCGATAACGCCAACTGTTACGCGCTTTTATATACCAACATCCTGGCCGCTTTAATCAGCGGCCTTGATTTTTTAACGGGGTATGCCATCTTCCAAAAACCAACGCACCAACGCCTTTATCGCACTGCATAGCGCCGTGTTTCTTTGGGGATTTACCGCCATCTTAGGCAAACTCATTTCCTATGGGTCGCTGTATCTGGTTTGGCATCGAATGGCACTCACAGCCGCTGTTTACTTGCTCATTCCCAGGGTTTGGAAGCAACTAAAATCGCTTTCACCCAAAACCATGCTTCAGTTTGCTGGTATTGGCCTCATCGTTTGTGCCCATTGGCTTACCTTCTATGGATCCATCAAATTGGGCAACTCGGTGTCCATTACCCTTGCCTGCCTCGGATCCGCCTCCTTTTTCGCCGCCATCATCGAGCCAACGCTGTTAAAAAAGCCCTATTCATCGCGGGATATCCTGATGGGTTTGATCGTTATGCTCGGAATCGTGCTGATCTATGTTTCGCTGCCACCACAACCTGCTGCGCAACAAGGCGATGTATCCTACGGCTATGCCATAATAACCGGACTGTTTAGCGCCGCGCTAGCAGCAACCTTCACCACCCTCAACAAAAAACACATTCATACAGCACCCACCTTGGCCATATCAACCTTGGAAATGATTTCAGGTGCGCTCTTCTTGAGTTTGGTGGTGCTGTTGATGCCAAATAATGGGTATCAACCTTTCCCAACCGTCAATCTCGATGCATTAACTGCCCTAAACCTCCGCTCCGGAGCCTGGGATTTCGTATGGATAGGACTACTCGCAGTTGTTTGCACCAACCTAACTTTCTACTTGGGCACGTATGCATTGCAGCAACTCAGCGCTTTCACAGCCAACCTCACCGTGAACCTAGAACCCATCTACGGCATTGTATTAGGCGCCCTCATTTTCCATGAAAATAAAGACCTCAACCTTTGGTTTTATCTCGGTACAGGCGTCATTCTCAGCGCAATCTTCACACAAGCCTACCTGTCGGCCCGAGAAAAATAATCAATACGCTTTGGCAAAAACTACCCGCCCAGCGCTTGGTTTTCCTGTCAAAATGCACGTTCCAGCTTCCTCTTTCTGATCCAATGGAATACAACGAATGGTGGCTTTTGTCAACTCTTTGATCTTCTCTTCCGTATCGCCAGTACCATCCCAATGCGCCAATGCAAAGCCTTCTTTCACGTTAATGACATCCAAAAATTCATCCCACTGATTCACTTCGAAAGTCTTTTCTGTGCGATAGGCAGCGGCGCGGTTGAACAGGTTATCTTGAATTTCATTCATCAACGCCAGAATTTTAGTTTCCAACGAATCCATAGCTACCACGAATTTCTCTTTGGTATCTCTGCGAGCGACTTCAACCGTCTGTGATTCTAAATCACGCATACCAACAGCCAATCGCACGGGCACGCCTTTCAACTCCCACTCGGCGAATTTGAAGCCGGGCTTATACGTATCTCGGTCGTCGAACTTTACTGTTAACCCCGACAACTTCAACTTAGCAGTGAGCGGTTGCATCGCCTGTTTGATTTTATCCAAATCTTCTTCGCTGCGATACACGGGAACAATGACTACATGGATAGGTGCCAATTTGGGTGGCAAAACCAAACCCTCATCATCACTATGAGCCATAATCAACGCACCCATCAACCGGGTTGATACACCCCAACTCGTAGCCCAAACATGCTCCAGTTTGCCTTCTTTGCTCTGGAATTTTACATCAAATGCCTTGGCAAAATTCTGACCCAAAAAGTGACTTGTACCCATCTGCAAGGCTTTACCATCTTGCATCATTCCTTCAATACAATAGGTATCATCGGCACCAGCAAATCGCTCATTTTCTGTTTTGATACCTTTGATTACTGGCACCGCCATGAAAGTTTCAGCGAATTCAGCATATACCTCCAACATCTTTCGCGCTTCTACCAATGCCTCCTCTTTACTCGCATGCGCTGTATGTCCTTCCTGCCACAAAAACTCAGCAGTTCTCAGAAACAAACGCGTACGCATTTCCCAACGCACCACATTCGCCCACTGGTTGATCAAAATGGGTAAATCGCGATAGCTCTGTATCCAATTCTTGTAAGTATTCCAGATGATGGCTTCAGAGGTTGGTCGAACCACCAATTCCTCTTCCAATTTTGAGTCGGGATCGGCCATCAAATGACCTGGTTTATCGGGATTGGCTTTCAAACGGTAGTGGGTAACCACTGCGCATTCTTTGGCGAATCCTTCGGCATTTTTTTCTTCTTTTTCGAAAAGGCTCTTGGGGACAAACAGCGGGAAGTATGCATTGACGTGACCTGTTTCTTTAAACATGTCATCGAGTTGTCGTTGCATTTTCTCCCAAATGGCGTAGCCATAGGGTTTGATAACCATACAACCCTTGACGGCACTATGTTCAGCTAGGTCGGCGTTTTTGACCAAGTTGTTGTACCATTCACTGTAATTCTCACTGCGTTTTACTTTTTCGAAAGCCATAATTAATCTTTACAAAGTTAATTATTTGGGGGTGGAGGATTGGGAAAATTTTAAATGAAAATCCCCCCGGCGGCTTCGCCGCCGGGGGGACCCCCTATTTTTCCTCCCGCAGAACAATCAACATCCTGCAGAATTGATATTCAATTAGCTACAGCCCAAACTGTTTCCACAGTTCAAACACTTGTAACAAGTACCACTGCGTACAGTAATATGTCCGCAAACATTACACGCCGGAGCATCACTCTGAATCTCTCTCATGTGGTCCTGCATGTCAAACTTGCTTGGCAATGGCTCCGTACCCAAAGCCGCAGGTGCTGGCGTTGCCGCTGGCGCTGGCTCAGGGTTGAAAACCGGACGGAATTCGCTCACTACTGGCGCCTCAACAGCCTCTGGTGCACGCAAATCACTCGGCTTTACTTGTACCAAATCTTCTCTGCGCAAGTACTCAAAGCCCAACAATCTGAAGATATAATCTACAATTGAAGTAGCGTTCTTCACGTTTGGATGACCCTCTACCATACCGCTTGGCTCAAAACGAGTAAATGCAAACTTGTCTACAAACTCCTCCAAAGGCACACCGTACTGCAAACCAACCGATACCGCAATTGAGAAACAGTTCATCAAACTGCGGAAACTCGCTCCCTCTTTGTGCATATCGATGAAGATCTCTCCCAATGTTCCATCATCGTACTCCCCAGTACGAACGAAAATCGTTTGTCCGCCCACGCGACCCTTCTGCGTAAACCCATTTCTGCGGTTTGGCAATCGCTTCTTCTCTACGATGTTCGACAATTGACGCTTGAACTTGGTATCAGGACTCTCACTCAAAATGCGCTTAGCAGCCTCCAACACCATCTCTGGTGTCAATTCGCCTACACTTGCAACCTTAGCCGCAGCTGCACTGTCTGTGCTCGCAGAAGCAGTTTCCTCTGTTGTGTCTTCAGCAGTTTCAGATTTGTTACTCAAAGGCTGACTCAACTTGCAACCATCGCGATACAAAGCATTCGCCTTCAATCCCAAGGTCCAACTCAAATGGTAGCACTCTTTGATTTCCTCAACCGTGGCCTCATTTGGCAAGTTGATGGTTTTACTGATCGCACCAGAAATGAATGGCTGAGCAGCCGCCATCATGCGGATGTGTGCATTGGCATGGATGTAACGAACACCCTTGTTACCACACTTGTTCGCACAATCAAACACAGCGTAATGCTCTTCCTTCAAATGAGGAGCCCCCTCGATGGTCATGGTACCCGCAACGAAATCGTTACAAGCCGCAATCTGCTCGCGAGTGAAACCCAACGCCTGCAACATGTTGAAACGTGGATTGTTGTATTGCGCTGGCTCAAAGCCCAAACGCTTCAAAGTATCTTCACCCAATGAATATTGATTGAATACAAATCCAATCTCAAATGCCATCGGTGCCTCTGATTCCAATTTAGCCAAATCAGCCTCGTTGAAACCCAATGCGGTCAAACTCTCATGGTTGATGTGTGGCGCACCCTTGAACGTCTGATGTCCTTTTGCATAGTTCACGATGTCCTGAGTCTGCTTCTCATCATAACCCAAATGCTTCAATGCCACTGGCACAGTTTGGTTTACAATTTTGAAGTATCCACCACCACTCAACTTCTTGTATTTCACCAAAGCAAAGTCTGGCTCAATACCCGTTGTATCACAATCCATCAACAAACCGATGGTTCCAGTTGGCGCAATTACTGTAGATTGAGCATTGCGGAAACCGTACTTCTCACCCCACTGAACCGCCTTGTCCCAAGCGTTACAAGCCGATTTCAAAAGGTAGTCTGGGCAATGTTTCTCATCCAAACAAACGGGCTTAATACCCAATCCTTCGAACGCCAATGGTGTGTTGTATGCCGCGTAACGGTGGTTGCGAATTACACGCAACATGTGCTTTTTGTTCTTTTCGTACATGCGGAATGGACCTTTCACCGCAGCCATCTCAGCAGAGGTAGCATAAGCAGTTCCAGTCAAAATCGCAGTGATCGCACCACAAATCGCAGTAGCCTCTGATGAATCATAAGGAATACCCGCGCTCATCAATACTGAACCCAAGTTGGCATAACCCAATCCCAATGTGCGGTAATCATAACTCAATTGTGCCACCTCTTTTGATGGGAACTGAGCCATCAACACAGAAATTTCCAATACCGTAGTCCACAAACGTGCACTGTATTCGAATTTTTCCATATCAAACGTTTTGCTGTCCTCATGGAAAAACTTGCGCAAGTTCAAAGAGGCCAAGTTACATGCCGTGTTGTCCAAGAACATGTACTCTGAACAAGGGTTAGATGCGTTGATTCGACCTCCCTCAGGACAAGTATGCCATTCGTTGATGGTATCATCGTATTGTACGCCAGGATCGGCACAAGCCCATGCAGCGTCGCCAATAGCATCCCAAACTTCCTGCGCGGGCTTGGTGTTCATTACCTCGCCAGTAGAACGAGCAATAAACTCCCAATCTTCACCCTTTTCCAATTTGTGGAAGAACTTATTGGGGATACGTACAGAGTTGTTACTGTTCTGTCCGCTCACCGTATTGTATGCCTCACCCTCGTAGTCGTTAGAATATCCAGCTGCAATCAAAGCTGCAACCTTGCGCTCCTCAGTGCTCTTCCACTGAATGAACTCCATCGCATCGGGGTGATCCAAATCCAAACAAACCATTTTCGCAGCACGACGGGTAGTTCCACCGCTCTTGATAGCACCCGCTGAACGGTCACCAATGCGCAAGAAACTCATCAAACCAGAACTGGTTCCACCACCACTCAACTTCTCGCCAGATCCACGAATCTTGCTGAAGTTCGTACCAACACCTGAACCATATTTGAAAATACGCGCCTCACGAACCCACAAATCCATGATACCACCCTCGTTTACCAAATCATCGTCAACCGACAAAATGAAACAAGCATGGGGCTGTGGACGCTCGTAAGCCGAAGTACTCTTCATCAATTTTTCCGTATCAGGATCCACGAAATAATGGCCCTGTGGCTTACCCGCAATGGCGTAGCTGTTATGCAAACCGGTATTGAACCACTGTGGTGAATTGGGAGCCGATTCCTGATTCAACAATGAGTAGATCAATTCATCATAAAATACCTGCGCATCTGCCGCAGTTTCGAAATAACCATATTTCTCACCCCACGTCTTCCAACAGTCGGCCAAACGATGCGCCACCTGCTTCACTGAGGTTTCACTTCCCAAACTGCCATCCGCCTGAGGTACACCCGCCTTGCGGAAATACTTCTGAGCCAAAATATCTGTAGCTACCTGACTCCATCCTTCAGGTACCTCAACATTCTTCATCTCAAATACTATACTGCCATCTGGTTTCTTAATCACAGATGTACGATAATCGTACTTGAATTGATCGTAAGGAGAAACACCATCGGCGGTGTTCATGCGGGAGAAATTCAATCCCTTCGTGTTTACTGTTTGCTGGCTCATTGCGAATCTATTGGGTTTGGTTAAAAATGATGAAATTAATGTTTCTTGTGAATAGCAAATCTATCCCCTACACAACACCCATCACAATTGGGTTTTCCACATAAATCACCAAAACCCTTGTAAAATTGGGGTTTAGGATGTTGAAAAAACGCAAGCCCAACAGCAGCAAGGGTTTACGCGTATTGCATTGACTATGAGACGATTACAAAATGTATTTTTTTAGACACTCCGCACCAAACCACAAAGACTGTTCAACAAAACCCCCACCTCACCATCCTCCCCGTAAAATTATGTTACTTTGTAAAGCAAAATACGCAACTTCAAAGCCGAAATTTCCCCATCATGTTTCTTTACCCGTTCAAAACTGCCTTCATTCAAACATCCCTGAATCGCGCTGAAGTTTCCGCCGCGCTCATCAAACAAACCTTTCTTACCGATGAGGATTTTCAAAAAACCGAAGGACAACAAATGATATTTTTTGGCGAAGTATCCCAACAAGATTTCACCCTAGAATCTATCGCCCAAGAAAAACCCATCGTCAATTTTTGTACCGGCGAAATTCGGGGCTCTGAAAACGAAATTTATATCCTATTGCAACTAGGCGCTTGGCAACACCGCAGAATTTTCCTGCTCTTCGCTCTCCTAATCCTCGCCTGCACCGCCTTCTACATCCATCATCTGTGGCTGTTCCATGCCCTCTACCCCAAAACCATCGCTGCAAGCCTACTGCTTATCACCATTATAGCACTGGTTACCACCCTATATATAAAAGCAAGGAACTTTCACCAGCGAACTCAATCAACCCTAGACCACTTCAACACACTGTGGCAAGGTAAAACCATCACAAAATCAGAAGTGCCCCTGATTTTCCGGTAAATCGAAATTATTTCCTCAGTATCCCCAATAAATCCGTTTCCCAACTCACTTGGGGTGTCTCTACTATGCTGCCAATAAACATCGGCTCCGCAGCAAAATCAACCGCTGGATTACCACCCGATACTGTACCTTGTTTCCAAGTATGCGCAATGCAAACCTCGGGAACCCGACCAATCAACACCGACTTCTGTCCAAAAAACAACTCCCCTGCCAAAGCACCGTCGATGAGTTTTTTGTCGCGATTCACACGCCTGTAATCCAACCGAATCACAATCCCCGCATATTCCAATTCCTCACGACTTCTTACCACATTGCCCTCAGTACTCGCCATCAATACATCCAATACCTTACACAAACGAGGTAACCCCATCCGCGTATCAGAACACCAATTTCCTCCCACCATCAACACATCCATCCGCAACGGCTTTCCTGTCATCATCGCCTGCTGCGCACGCAATACAGAATCCAATGACCGAATCACACCCACATTGGGCTCATAAGACATATACTCCGATTCAATCTCCTGCCAAAAACTCGCCGCATCTGCTTTCACGGTGCTATCGCCCCCAGCGTAAACCCCCTGAGCCAAAGCCATCGTCCCAATTTCACTTTTCAAATAGCTCAACGCTGGATGTAAACGCCATAATTCACTGTCAACCCGATCAACAATGTCAATCGCCAAACCACCCGAAACGGTGCCTATTCCCTGTTTATCTTTCATATCTTGCTTACCCTGACCCAATATTCCACACCCACCCAAGGTCAAAACCACCATCGCCAATGCCAATCGCTGTTTCATATCAGCAAATTACCACCAAATTTTCATTACACCCAATTAAAATATTACCTTCGCGTTCAGTCATGAGTCTTTCGTTAGACGCCATCAAAAAACCCATCGAGAAAGAGCTCACAGCCTTCGAAGTCATGTTCAAACAGAGCATGAAAACACGTGTGCCGCTGCTCGATACCATCATGACCTACATCGTTAAGCGAAAAGGCAAGCAAATCCGCCCCCTTTTCGTGATGTATTCTGCCAAACTCTTTGGCGATATCAATATCAGAACCTACAGAGGCGCCTCACTCGTAGAACTCCTTCATACCGCTACCCTCGTGCATGACGATGTAGTGGATGATAGCTTTCAACGCCGAGGTTTCTTCTCCATAAATGCCCTCTGGAAAAATAAAATTGCCGTTTTAGTCGGTGATTACCTGCTTTCGAGAGGACTGCTACTGGCCGTGGAACACCGCGATTTCGATATGCTTGAAATTGTCTCCAATGCCGTGCGCGATATGAGTGAAGGTGAACTGCTGCAACTCGAAAGAGCCCGATTCATGAATGCCACCGAAGAGGTGTACTTTCAAATCATCAAACAAAAAACCGCCTCCCTCATCGCCTCGTGCTGTGAAATTGGCGCCGCCTCCACCACACAAGACACAGAAATCCAAAAGAAAATGCGCCAATTTGGTGAAGCCATCGGTTTGGCATTTCAAATTCGCGACGATCTGTTCGACTTCGGTGACAACAAATCCGGAAAACCCGCCGGACTCGATATCAAAGAGAAAAAACTGACCCTTCCCATCATCTACGCCTTCTCAAAAGCATCGCCTAGCGACGTCAAAAAAATCAAGAAGTTGATGCGAAGCGATGTAAATGAAAAACAAAAAATAGCCGACGTTGTGGAATTTATTACCGTTCACGGTGGGATGTCCTACGCCCGCATCAAAATGAACGAATTCCGCGATCGCGCCTTTGAAATCTTGGAGTCGATCCCAGCCAACAAAGAACATAAACAAACCCTCCAACACCTGGTCAACTTTGTCATCGACCGAAACGTTTAACCATGAAGGTACAAGTTCAAAATCAAACCGTTGAATTCGCCAAAGAAAACAACCAGTGGGTAGCCAATGGCCAAGAAGCGGCAACCCTCTTCCCCCAAGGCAACCAAACCCTGTTGCTGCAAACCAACAACCAAACCATCCAAGTTCGATGCCTGTCTGTAGATCGTAGCGCCAAAACCGTTACCATCCTCTACAACAACCAGAAATATACCGCAAAAATTACCGAGCCCATGGATGAACTCCTCAAATCAATGGGATTGGAAAATGCCCTCGTGCCGAAAATTTCAGAAGTCAAAGCCCCCATGCCAGGCCTAGTGCTCGATGTCTTGGTTTCGGTAGGACAAACCGTTGAGATGGGCGAAAAAATACTCACCCTCGAAGCCATGAAGATGGAAAATGCCATCAAATCACCCACAGCAGGGACAATCGCTTCGGTACATGTGACCAAAGGACAAGCCGTAGACAAAAATTTTGTCCTCATCCGCTTCGAATAACCCAAATCCCTTCCTTAAAACCTCGCCCGGTGAGTGCTAACAGACAATCTATAATCGCACCGTCTGTCACCAAGAAATACGCGTTTTACCTACTTTTGGCCGCAGTAGCCCTGTTGGGATTAATCAATTTAGACCGATTGCCCATTGCTTGGAACGACGAGATCCAAAACCTCGATCCCGCATTTGTTTGGCACCACACCCACCAATTCCGTTCCCCACTTTGGCCCAACCCCGGCGCAGAATTCCACTTCCTCAGCTACCCGCCACTCATTGAAGCTTGGCACTGCTTGTGGTTGTTCTTCGGAAAATCACTGTGGATCATTCGGCTGCCTTTTCTACTTTTCCACCTATTAACCATCCTGCTGCTGCATCGTTTCCTTTTAACAAATGTACTCAAATCGATTTCACACCCACAGCGATGGGCCCTGCTGCTAACTGCCATTTTTCTGTTCGATAAATCCACTGGCGAAATCGCCCGAAGTTTGCGCGTGGAAACACTCATTCTGTTGCTGTTTTCACTACTCATTTTCACTTGGAACCATGCTAAAAACTCCCCCGCACCCCGCAACTTCGCCTTCCTTGGATTAATCCTCGGCAGTCTAGGCATCGCACACCTCTACACCTGGCCCCTAATCGCCATGGCCCTAATTCTCGCCTGGTTCATGATTACCCCAAACCAATCAAAATCGCTACTGAAACGCGTGCTGCTGTTGCTTGGAACGCTCCTGCCCTTCGCCTTGTTTTGGTTGAGCGTGCAACCCAATTGGAGCGACCTAAAATCACAACTTTTTATGCAAGCCGGTGATCACCAAGCTGGCTCAATTTTTCAAAATATCCCCGCATTCTTTGTAGGTCGATTCATCCCATATTCCCTAGAACAACCCTACACCCCCCTGTTACATCTAACCTATTTTTTCATCGCGATTTGGCTCTTACGCCACCATTACCCACAACATAAGTCACTAAACCCCTTCCTTCAAGCCGCTTGGATTCCCTGCCTCTTCCTGGCGATTTCCTTGCCGATGATGCTTCTGCTTACCCCACAACACCGCTATTACCCCATCCAACATTTTTGGGGCGTGTTGCTGATCGCAGAATGGCTTAATACCCATGTTCAACGAACTAAAAAACAATCATTTTGGCTGGGATTTGAAAAACAAACCGTGAAAACCTGGATTGTAACCCTGGCTTTTGCGACGTTTTTGTTGTTTCCATTTACAATACGACATACCAGCGCCTTGTTGCAACGCCCGCAACGCAATCCCCAAACCGCAATCCAATTTCTTAATAAAAACTTGAATCATCTTCCCGAAGGAGAAATTTTGGGTGAACCCATCGCCAACTACTGGCTCGCACAATCACCCCACCCAGAAAAATGGTCGTTTGGATTCGAATTCTATCCGCAACACTTTCCTTTTAACCCCCAAAAACCACGATACTTCTTGTCTCGCACATCGCCCCAACAATTGCCCTTCCTCAAGTTGGTAGACCAACTCCATATTCCCTCGTATGCGGCGTTCAAATCTCTGCCCTTAGAAAAATTCGGACATACCTATGATGGCCTGTTTTTGTATCAAATTGAAAGTGAAACCGCCTGGAAAAAATTAACCCATCCTGCGGTACTGAGGGTGACTAGCGGACACTAAACAATCACTTTACAGAGGTGGTGTTTTTCAATCCATATCCCACCAATTCATCATATCCCATTGCGGGATTCCTGTGATAAATCAACACCATGTAATTGTTCTCCGTCTCACTATGCTGTCCTTCAAATTGCGAAAAGTCCAACACCCCCGTTTCCTCGTTTTTTACCCCAAAAACATAGTTGTAGTATCCCTGTTTCAGCGGAATTACGGCCTCATAGGCACGCGCATCGGGGTTGAAATACATGCGGTGCGATTCCAAAATTCGCCAATCGCTCATTTCGCCGTACACATACACGGGCTCTTTTAACTCAGCATCGGCCTGCACAGAAAAATGCACAAAGCAATAATCGCTTTCAAACGCCATCCCTGAAGGCATCGGCAAATCCTTGTTGTCGTAAAAAACCCGGCCGTTGTAATCAGCCCAGTTGAAATAGCGCTCAAACCTCCGCGATTTGTCGTTCACCAAAATTACATGTTTTTGATTGGCGATGTTCAAGCGTTGCTTTACCCCTGCGGTTGAACTGCGAAAACTGCGAATATCAAAAAACCGATATTGGTTCATGCCATCCATCTGATTTCCCAATTGGTGGTTGTATTGCATTTCGTTCCCAACAATAAACATGGGCTTTAAATCATCAATCCCGTACATCCATTCCCCGTTTCTCAACACCACCGCCTTCACATCTTGCATCGCATTGGGCATGAAATACGCATCATTCTTAATAAAGGAAAAATTCACCTGCTGATGGGTACTCCGGAGCTCTACCTGCTTACTTTGCGATAGTTGGATGTTCACCGCTCCCTGCGATTGAAGCACCATGATACGTCGCGACAATACAATATCCGCCTCGTTGAAATTTCGATATACCAACAGCAAATAATTGCCTGCCAATTTCGGTTTGGTTTGTTCCCCAGGCAGTTCAACACTGTAATGAGTATATTGCATCAACGTCCCGCTACTAAAATTTGCGTTCTCTACATTGTCATAACCCATGCCATCTAAGGTTTGAGTGCGAGACAACACAGTCGGATGCCATGTCGCATCGCAATGAATCAATGTATATTGATAAAAATCCCGCTCACTACGAATTTGGTCGAATTCCAACACCAATCCATCCTCTGATCCCAAAGTGAAAATCGGAAAGGGGAATCCACTGCTCTTTTGAAATACCCGAACAGTGCGAATGTCAGACTCGTAAATGGCGTTTGCATAACGAATCGAACTATCGGTGGTGGCCATCAAAGGCAATAGGCCCAGCACCCAAAAACATCCCAGAAGGACCCATTTTTTGCTCATCGAAACAAACTTAGCAAATTCAGGGCCAATATCAAGACTCTTGCATCAGCATCCAAGATTCAAACAATCCCTCATATTCCTCTTTCGCCATCGCGTGAGCGGCGTTGACCGATTCATACTGCTCGGTTATCCGTGCCACTTGATTGAAATCACTAGCCACCTCAGGAGCGTGCAATTGGATTTCCAGAGCCGTTTTCTCCTCAGCCAATGCCAGCATCTCCGCCTCCTTAGCATTCATCGCATCCTCCACTTTCTTCAATTCGTTCTTACTATACGATTTGGTCGTTGAAGCCATGACAGGTTCTGGCTGAGCAGCAGCTACTGTAACCACTTTCTTTTTGCCATCATCCAACTTCGCCAAGCGCAAATCTTCTACTTTGCGGGTCGATAACCACTCATTATACTCCTCGTAGGTTCCTGGATATTCCCTCAGTATCCCATCCTCGATCCACCAAATCTTGTTGGCAACCTTACTAATAAAGGTTCGATCGTGCGATACAAACAAGCAACTACCCGCATAATCAATCAGCGATTCCGCCAAAACCGATGTACTGAACATATCCAAGTGGTTGGTAGGCTCATCCAACAGCAAGAAGTTCGACTGTGTAATCAAGGTTTTTGCCAAGGCCAAACGAGATTTTTCACCCCCGCTCAGCACCTTTACTTTTTTGAAAACCTCATCACCGGTAAACAGAAAACACCCCAAAATGGTACGCAATTCCCAATCGGTGTATTCCGCACTCACCGTGCCCAATTCGGTCAATAAATCATTCTTTAAGTCCAACGCCTCCAACTGATGCTGCGCAAAAAAGGCCGATTCTACATTCCATCCCTGCTCAATTTCACCGCCACATGGTTCTGAACCATGCACCATCCTCAGCAATGTTGATTTACCTTTTCCATTCGCACCTACCAATGCAATTTTATCGCCCCGAAGTATCTGTCCCACCGATGGTTTCAAAATCTCCAAATCACCATAAGATTTAGTCACATCGCGCAAATCCGCAATGACCTTACCCGGGGTTACACGAATATTAAAACGGATGTCGAAATCGCGTTTTTCATCCTGCCGCACTTCAATCTTTTCTATTTTATCCAACATCTTCACCCTACTTTGCACCGCAGTGGCCTTGCTGGCCTTTGCACGAAAGCGCGAGATAAACTTCATCTGCTGTCTGATGAAATCTTGTTGGTTTTCGTATTTGCGCATCATCAGGGCATCACGCTCCTCTTTCTGCTCCAAAAACTCGTTGTAATTTCCTTTGTAATGAAATACCTGCTGATGGGCCACCTCCGCAATCCGATTCACCGTGCGATCCAAGAAATAAGGATCGTGCGATACAATAACATAGGTACCCTCATAATTCGATAAATAGTCCTCCAACCACTGAATCGTAGGTAAATCCAAGTGGTTCGTTGGCTCATCCAACAACAACAAATCCGGTGCCTGTAACAACAATTTACCCAGCATAGCACGCATACGCCATCCCCCAGAAAATTCACGCAACGAGCGTGTTAAACTGCTAGTAGGAAATCCCAAACCCTCCAAAATCTTATCGCCCTCGGCATGCCATTCATAACCGCCCAATGCACCAAATCGCTCCTGCGCATCCGCCAATCGCTGCATCGTAACATCGTCGTACTCAACTTCAATTTTTTCAATCAAACGATTGATCTCTTGCTCCAAATACACCAAATCGTCTCGGCCACTCAAGACCACATCACGAACGCAATCACCAATGTCCATACTCAACAAATCCTGATTCAAAAATCCAATGCGTAAATCAGAGGGCTTTGACAAAGTGCCTTCGCGCAATTCGTAATCACCCGAAATCAAACGCAACAAGGTAGATTTTCCGGTACCATTCAATCCCACCAACCCAATTTTTTCGTTGGGTTTGATGTGCCAAGAGGCATTTTTAAACAGATATCGACCCGCAAATTCAAAGGAAAAATCGTTCAGTGCTAACACCCCGCAAAGGTAGTTGAACTGCCACCAATCCCCCTAACATCCCCAAAGGAAAAAACTAGTGACCAGCACTTTGGTAAATCATGACAAAATCATTCATGAAATACCCATCCCCAATGTCAAAATCCGCCACGCGCTCAATCACGAAACCCACTTTAAAGTAAAAATTGATGGCTTTGTAATTCTGGCGATTTACTTGTAAGCGCATCGTACGCAAATCTGTAATCATGATCATCAACTCCTGCCAAATTGCCTGCCCTATACCGCTTCGCTGCTGTCGGGTGTCGATATACAGCTTATTCAAAAAATAATCCCCCTCACCGCGCTGCTCAATGGCCACGAAACCCTGGGGCTCACCGTCAACCATCACCCGATAAAACCGCTGTCCTTCCGCCATCTGCTGCAACATCGCCTCAGTAGAATAAAACCGAGCCAGCATATAATTCACCTGCTCCATTCCAATGATTTCGGGGTAATGGTCGCGCCAAATAACCTCCGCCATCGATTGTATCGATGAAATATTCTCGTCCGTTGCCAACACTAACTGTAAATTCACCCTCCGAAATTCGCATTTTTGTGGCAGTAAATCATGCTAGCGCTTAAGAACCTTTCCACCGGATTCCCCAAAAGCAACCTGCTGCTGCATGAAAATATCAATTTGGACCTATCCCCGGGTAGGCTGATTTTACTCATCGGTCCCAATGGAATCGGAAAATCCGTACTACTAAAAACCCTGTGTGGCTTGCAACCGACCAAAGCAGGTAATGTACTCGTTAATCAATCGGATATCCACCAAACCCCCGCAGAACGAAGGGCCTCCCTCACCAGCATTCTGCTCGCAACCCCGCCCAGCATCGACCAAATGTCTGTGTATGATGTGGTTGTTTCCGGCCGACAGCGATTCCTCAACGGATGGAGAAACCCCAGCACCGACGATGAAAAAGCGGTAGTTGATGCCATGCAAAAAACAGGTATCACCCCGGTTGCAAATGCAAACTTTGGCTCGCTCAGCGACGGCGTGAAACAAAAAGTCATGCTCGCCCGCTGCCTTGCCCAAGATAGCGCAGTCATTCTTCTCGATGAACCCCTGGCCTTTTTGGATTATCCATCACGCATTCATTTTTTGGAGTTACTCAAGGTTCTGGCCAAAAGCGAATCCAAAATCATTGTGTATAGCAGTCACGATCTTCAACTATCGCTCAATTATTGCGACCACGTTCTAGCACTCACCCAACAACAATGGCAGTTTTTCCAGTCGCCATCTTCCGTTAACATCCCAGATATTTTCCCCAATCCATGAGCAAAGTGCGAAAACCCTTCGCCATGAAGCAATTCACGATCGCCCACGACAAAGTGGCGCTGCCCGTGACCTCAGATGCATGCCTTTTTGGGTCGATGATTGACTTACCACAAACCCTTGAAAACAAATCTCAGCCCCTCAAAAATGTCCTCGATGTAGGCACAGGAACCGGCCTACTTTGTTTGATGCTTGCACAAAAACACCCCCACCTCCATTTTGTGGGAATCGATATTCATGAGGCCTCCGTAGAACAAGCCCTACAAAACGTCATTAACAGTCCCTTCAATAACCAAATTCGCATAGACCTGGCCAACATCCTCTCATTTTCACCAAAGGAACCGTTTGATGCCATTGTTTGCAACCCACCCTTTTTTGAGCATCAGTTGCCCTCATCCGACGAGACAAGACGAATTGCCCGACATTCAGACACCCTTAACCTGAATAACCTTATACTCGCCTGCCATGAAATACTCATTACGCAGGGATATCTCTACATTTTATACCCGGTTGTAGATCCAACATGGCTAATGTCAACCCTACATTTTGCCCAATTTGAGCTCTTAAAACTCACCTACATCCGCGCAACTGAAACCAAAAAACCACATTTGATGTTGATTCAGGCCAAATCACTGCCCAAAACCAACAACGCATCACCTTCTTACCCCCACTTTGAAACCGAAACCATTACGCATTACCAGACAAACGGACAGCTAACGCGAGAGGCAACACATTATTTACAAGAGTTTTACATCAGTCTGCCATAAACATTCTTTGGATTCCTTTGTTACATCGTATATTTGATACAACATGAAATTCATTAAGTACGCATTGGAAAAATCTTTGTTTGGCGTTTGTAGTCAATTGGGAGAATGGATGGGTATCTCTGTGAAAAGTGTTCGCATGTCATTCGTTTACGCCAGCTTCTTCACCCTTGGGTCTCCCATCATCATTTACTTGGTGGCGGCGTTTTGGATGAACATCAAAAATTATAGCCAAGAACGGCGCACCCGCGTTTGGGATCTTTGATCAACCCCAAATTAGCGAGCAGAATCAATTAAAAGTTACTGCTTACAGTAAAACGAATACCACTGAAAGCGGGCTCTTCCCTGCAAATACCCCCCGAGCAATTCACCCCTTGTTGCTGTTTCAAATAGGCCAAGGTAAACACGGTGTTCTTTTCTGTGTAACCCACAAATACAGTGGGATAATGTAATACCTTGTTTGCGATAATCATCCGCTCATATCGATGGGGATCCACATTCACCATATCGCCCAAGGCAATGCTCAACTGCTTGGTTGCCCAATATTCTATCATCAAATTGGCAAACGAACCTTGGTCGTTTTTGGTGCTCAAATACTGCCATTCCACACGCAAACTCCTGCCATGCTCCATGGTATGCAACCACTCTCCAAATGGAGTGATGGTTTTAACCGGAACATATTCAGGTTCGTTTTCATATCGCGTTTGGTTGTAGTGTATTCGCTGCACCCCCAATTTCAACTTGTCGTGCTTGCCCAATTTCTGAACCACTTCCAAATACTGCTCGCTGAACAATTTCTCTGCCTCCATCGCACCCGTAGCGGTATTTAATTTACCATTGCTTGCCAACGTCTGCACATAACTCGAATTGAAGAAGATCTGCGTGCCCTTTCTTGGTTTAAATTCAACCTCTCCCTGAATACCATCTTCGCCCAATTCTTGTCCCGGCGCATTGTAACGACTCAACAAACGATAGGTGTTCTGACGGGTCATGGAAGGCAAATAACTCACCAATCCATTCAACAAAGTCTCCGTAGGCGCGGTGCGAAAAGCAAAATTATCTACGTGTCTGGCCTGCACATTCACCCCAATAGATGCCTTTTGCTTACCCAAACGCCAGCCACCTTTTCCCCAACTCAGTGAAGTGTAGAGTACATTTCCACCCGATAATTTGAAGCGATTATTCATGCCCAAAATGGCTTCCGGTGTCTTTACATTGGCTTCAACATTCCATCCAAAATTTCCTTTGGTATAACCAAAATACCCATTAAACCCGTACATGTTGTACTTGGGGTAAAATCGTTCTGCCAAATCATATGTATTGATGGTTCCAACCAATCGATCCATGGTCTCGCGATCCAAACTCCGGTTGATGGCCGATGCACCTACAATCAAATCCCCGAATTTGCTCATTTTGCCTACGGGAATATTCCCTTCAATATTCATCCCACTGATCACCTGTTTGGCAAAACCAAAGCGATTCTTGATGTTTCCTTTCTGATTACCCGCAAATCCCTTCACCGCCCAGCGATCGTTGATGTTGTATTTCAAACGCATACCCTGCATCGCATAGTCAATACCAATTTGTCGCTGCTCATAACTGCGAAACAAAATACCCGTACCAAATTGATCATAAAAAGATCCCATCGTAAGATCCAGTTTGTCAATGCGCTTATTTACCTGCCAAAATCCTATTCCATGATCCGTATACGCATCCTGGGGATCTAATAAAGGAGAATTGTTGAATGCATCATAACGAACAATAAAAGAATATCCATTGATGCGGTATTGCATAAATAACCATGCATCCGCACTTGCTGTGTTTTCTTTATATACCTTGGTGTTCGCACCAATGCTGTCATCGCGTAGATATTTCTGATAGTTCATCAGCAGATTCCCAGAAAACTGTCCTTTGTCAGATTCCTTGGTCTGGCCCGATACCCTACCCACAAAAGCCATAAAGGCAAGCAAAATCAAGGTGTTGAAATGTCTCATTCACTGCAAAGAAACAAAAAAGCCCGTATTTTTGTAGTTACAATATGTCAGAAGTCACAATCCCACCCACCGCCACAGCCCACAGAAAGCTCTATATCGAAAGCTATGGTTGCGCCATGAATTTCAGCGATAGCGAAATCATCGCCTCCATTATGGGTGAACATGGATTTGCTTCTACCACCGACGAATTGGATGCAGATGTCATTTTCCTCAATACTTGCGCCATCCGTGATAATGCCGAACAACGCATTCGTGAACGCCTAAAACACCTGCGCGGCAACAAAAAACACAACAAAGAACTCATCATCGGAGTACTTGGCTGCATGGCCGAAAGACTCAAAGAAAAATTACTGGAAGAGGAAAAATTGGTTGACGTGGTGGCCGGACCTGATAGCTATAGAGATCTTCCAAAACTCGTAGCCGAAGTTGATGAAGGAGGACGTGCCATCAATGTGCTCCTAAGCAGGGAAGAAACCTATGGCGACCTCAGTCCCGTAAGATTAAACTCAAATGGCGTAACCGCCTTTGTCTCTATTATGCGCGGTTGCGACAACATGTGTAGCTTTTGTGTTGTGCCATTTACACGTGGCAGAGAACGCTCACGCGACCCCCAAAGTATCGTAAGAGAAGTGATGGAATTGTCCAACGCCGGATACAAAGAAATTACCCTGCTCGGACAGAATGTCAATTCCTACCTGTGGTTTGGAGGTGGACCAAAAAAAGAATTCAAAAAACTCACCCAAGACGAACAAGATAGTTCAGTGGATTTTGCCGACCTACTAGAAATGTGTGCCACCGCAGTGCCGCATATGCGCATCCGCTACAGTACCAGCCACCCGCGGGATATCAATGAAAAAGTGGTTCACACCATGGCCAAATATAAAAATCTGTGTAACTACATCCACCTGCCTGCTCAAAGCGGCAATTCAAGGGTACTCGACATCATGTCTAGAAATTATACCCGTGAATGGTACATGGATAAAATTCGCATGATTCGAAATATCATCCCAGATTGTGGCATTTCATGTGACATCATCGCAGGATTCTGCTCTGAAACAGAAGAAGAACACCAAGATACACTGAGTCTCATCGATTGGGCGGAGTTTGAATTCTCTTATATGTATGTGTACTCAGAGCGTCCTGGCACCCCCGCTGCCAAGAAACTCGTGGATGACGTGCCAGAAAATGTAAAATCACGCCGTTTGAGCGAAATCATCGCCCTCCAAAACGCCAAATCAAAAGCCAAAAATGAATCTTACATTGGCAAAGTAGTCACTGTGCTCATAGAAGGCCATTCAAAGAAAAGTACCCTCGATTGGAAAGGCAGGAGCGACCAAAATTCAGTCACCATCTTCCCGTGCGAAGAATACAAAATCGGAGATTTGGTCAATGTTCTGGTAGAACGTGCTACCACAACAGCAATGATAGGCAAAGCCCTAGGCTATGCTACACTCACCGATTAATGCCTAAAGCGTTGTACAATTAACCCTTCTGGGCATACTGAAGTCGCAAATTCTTCAGCATGTCTTCAGTCATCTTGTCCAAATCAAAATCTGGCTTCCAACCCCAGTCCTGTCTGGCTTCAGAATCATCAATAACCGCTGGCCAACTATTCGCGATTGCTTGTCTGTAATCTGGCTCGTACGAAATTTCAAATCCAGGAACAAACTTGGCAATTGACGCAGCAATTTCCTCGGGAGCAAAACTCATCCCAGCCAAATTATAGCTTGTGCGAATTTTAATCTGCTCAGCAGGCGCGTGCATAATATCCAACGTGGCCTTCAATGCATCTGGCATATACAACATCGGCAAAGTGGTACCCTCACCCAAAAAACAAGTGTGTTTACCCGTTTGCAATGCATCGTGGTAAATCGATACCGCATAATCTGTGGTTCCACCACCCGGTGCACTTTTATACCCAATCAAACCAGGATAACGCAATGAACGCGTATCAATACCCCAACGATTAAAGTAATATTGCGCATACAACTCACCCGCCAACTTGCTAATTCCATAAATCGTGGTTGGATCCATGGTACCGTATTGAGGCGTGCCAAATCGCTCTGTATTTGGTCCGAAAGCCGCAATGCTACTAGGCCAGTATACTTTCTTGATGATGCCCGTATCGCGCGCTGCGTTTAAAACGTGAAACAACCCCTCCATGTTGAGCTTCCAACCAAACTCGGGATTTTTCTCGGCCGTTGCGCTCAACAACGCAGCCAAATGATATACCTGGGTAGGTTTGTATTTCTGAATGATCTCAGACATCTTGGATACGTCCAATACATCGAGTGTTTCAAACGGTCCGCCGTCAAAAACAGGACTGTCCGATTTCTTCACATCACTCGCGATCACATTGGAATCTCCGTAAATACCGCGCAATGCCTCTACCAACTCCGTACCCAACTGTCCGCAAGAACCAATCACCAATACCTTTTCGTTCGTCATACAACCGCAAATTTTGGCGGTTACATCCACATTACCAAACCTTTTTCTCCGCGTTTTAACGAACGACAGCAATTTCTCCAAAAACTTGTGCATTTTTGCCGTTACGCATGACCAACACATCCCAAAAAATCCATTTTGCCGTCGTGGGAGCCGGCCATATCGGCAGTAGGCATGCACATATGATTGCCAACAATCCAAAGGCCCAACTCGTTGCGATTACAGACGTAAAGACACGGGAGGAACTCAATATTTCCGAAGACCTACCGCTTTACGAGAGCGTGGAAGAAATGCTAATGCACCATGGCAATATCGATGTGGTTTGTATCGCTACCCCTAACGGATATCATAGCCAACATGCCATACAAGCATTGAAGATGGGCCGACATGTGGTTGTAGAAAAACCCATGGCCCTTTCTACAGAGGATTGCGACGCCATGATTGAAGAGGCGCAAAAACGCAACAAACAGATTTTCTGTGTGATGCAAAATCGCTTCTCACCCCCATCGCAATGGATAAAATCGCTCATCGATAACCATACCCTAGGTGAAATTTATCAAGTTCAAGTGGTTTGTTATTGGAACCGCGACCATCGATACTACAAAAAAGGACATTGGCATGGTACTGCAGACCTCGATGGTGGTGTGCTTTTTACGCAGTTTTCTCACTTCATAGATCTCGTCTATTGGTTATTAGGTCCGCTAGAAATCAATTTTGCTACGGCATCCAATTTCAATCACCAATCACTCACCGACTTTAATGACAGCGGACAAGTTCTTTTCTCTTTCCATCAGCGAGGCAAAGGCACTTTGAGTTATTCTACAGCCCTGCACAACCAGAATTTTGAAAGTTCCATCACCTTAATCGGTGAAAAAGGTACTGTGAAATTGGGTGGTCAATACATGAACACCATTGACTATTGCGACATTGAAAACTATACGATGCCAATCTTACCGCAATCAGAACCCCCCAACGATTACGGTGGATATAAGGGCAGTGCCGCCAACCACCATTTCGTGATTGAAGATGTTATCAATCACTTATTGTTTGATAAACCCGCCATCACAACCCCGGAAGAAGGAAAGGCAGTGGTTGAAATCATAGAAAAAATTCATGGATTTCAATAGTTTTAATTTACAAGTGGATGATTATCAACCACTTAAAATATTTTAAAAAAATTATCATTTTCTTTGGGGGTAAAGGAGCGTTTTGGTGTCTATAGGCCTGATCACCCCTTTCCGGAAAAAGGCAAACTCATGACAAAAGAGCAACTCGAAAGCAACACCTTCACCAAATATGCTGCAGGTCTGATGCAAGATGAAGAACTAAAAAAATTGGAAGATTGGCTGAAAAAAAATCCCCAATTTAAACCTACCTTGGCCATTATTAAACAACAAGTATCGGCCATGATGCAACCCCAATTAATGCATTAATACCATGAATCACTCAAATAACAAGCCTAAGATAGACGACGAATTCAATGAGATTTGGAATCTCGCTGGGCAGTATACCTACAGCGCTGAATCTTCCAACAATGAAGCATGGGAGAAATTCCAAAGCGGCCTAAAAGAAAAATCACAGGCGAAACCTACGTTTACGATTTTAAAAAATACCCAACGCATTTGGAGAGCAGCAGCGGCCATTACCCTCTTGGCCATTGGTGGCTGGGCATTCTGGATCAACCAACAAAAAACTGCCATCTTGGATGCTGGTTCAGTGGCAACACTCAACCAACAAGTGAAGCAAATTACCCTGAAAGACGGCAGTACCATTACATTGAATGCCAATTCCAGCGTAAAATACAAAGTCACCAAAAACAGCCGTAACATCGAATTGCAAGGGATGGCCCATTTTGAAGTTGCCAAAAACCCCAATGCACCCTTCGTTATTCGCAGTGGGCAAAATCAAGTAACCGTTTTGGGCACTGGCTTCGACGTTCGTTCGTATGCCAAAAAACCACTTCAAGTTACGGTCAACCACGGTAAAGTTCGCGTTGAAAAATTGGCTAAAAATTCCAACACAATGCTGGAATCTGCAATTTTGACAAAAGGAATGCGTGTAACAGAAAATCCCGCACCCTCAACCAAATCAGAACAGTACTTCACCGTTGAATCTAACGTTAACCTCAAGTCAGTATCTTGGAGTAATGGCTCCTTGGATTTCGACAATGCACCGCTCGCCGATGTCATCGATGCCGTAGAAGAACGATACAATGTACAAATTGAAGTCCTCGGTAATGCACCAGCAGGTTTGAGAAACAACAACCACCCAAGCCTAACCGCCAAATTCACCCAAAACCAAGGCGTTGATGCGGTTTGTGAAATCATCGGCCAAGCCCTTAACCTCACTTTGCAGGTAAACCGTAAATAAGATTATTAAAATTACCCAACTGCGGGCAACGACAAAAGCTCTTTTGTTTTCAATAACTTTGTTATTGTGGTAAATCGGCGCTTTTCATATCTGTTCGCTTTGTTGGCTGTACTTGGTTGTATAGCGAACACACAGCTATGGGCTCAACAAAGCGCTGTAAACGCTGCACTTGCCACCCAATCACCCCTACAATCACAACTGTACTTTACGCCCAATGTTGGACAATGGCCAGATGAAAACCCAAGCATCGCCCAAGCTGTAATCCCAGGTGGAGCCATATTTATCACCAATGACGGCATCCGTATCCTAACAGAGGACAAGGAGAACATTCACCTCAAACACCAAATTCATCATCACAAAGGCAAAGACACGCAGTTTACTCTGGCCTACCATGTAACTGATTTAGCCTTCCTAAACGCCCAAACACCCACCGCGGTCATTTATCAAGACATCGCCCCGTGGAAAGAGAACTTTTTTCTGGGACATGAACCTCAGCATTGGAAGTCTGTAAATCCAGCCCGGAAAGTTGTCCTACAAAATCTTTACCCCAAGATCGACATTGAAATTTATTTCATCGAACAAACCCTGGAGTTTGATTGGGTCATCCACCCTGGCGCGAATCCATCTGCCATTGGCTTACAAGTGGATAATCAAACAGGGGTGAGCCTAACCAAAAATCGCCTATCGTTCCAAACATCCGTTGGCGCCTTTCACATTCAGCCCCCGAGAGCATTTCAAAAACTTGCGTTAAAGTCCAAAACCAAAGCGGTTGATTGCAAGTATATCGTGTCGGGAAATACCATCAAATTGAATGTGGGCAAGTACGACAAACAGACCACACTTACCATCGACCCCATTCTTGTGTTCAGCACCTACAGCGGATCGCAAGGCGATAATTTTGGATTCACAGCAACCTATGACACCAGCGGATGCCTCTATGCTGGCGGTATTGTAGACGCTTACTCACGCAAATACCCCGTAACCCCAGGGGCATTTCAGACTACTTATGGTGGTGGTGGTGTTGGCGCTCCCCCCGTTCAGCTTCCTTGCGATATCTCCATCAGCAAATATTCCCCAGACGGAAGCAAATTGCTCTTTGCAACCTACATGGGTGGTGACGATGATGAGTATCCCCACTCGCTTTGCGTTGATCCCTTCAACAATTTGCTCGTCTTTGGCACAACCCTGTCATTCAATTTCCCAGTACACCCAGATTCCTCAGTGTTCAACACCCACAAAGGTGATTACGATATTTTCGTCAATAAGCTCAGCAGCGATGGCTCCAAACTTCTCGGTGGCACCTTCATGGGTGGAAGCGATGCAGACGGGTTTCAAACAGAAATCCCCTACACTGCCCTCGTATACAACTATGCCGATAACTACCGCGGCGATGTTACCACCGATGACGATGGCAATATCTACGTAGCTACCTGTACGCGATCAACCGACTTCCCTACCACACCAGGTGCCCTGCAATCAAAGCCCTCAGGAGAAACCGACGCCGCCATTTTATGCCTCAATAATACCCTCACAAAACTCAAATGGGCAACCCTCCTCGGTGGCAGCGAAGATGATGCCTCCTACTCAGTGAAAGTAGATGATTCTGCCCATCTTTATGTTGGTGGTGGTACAGCAACCAGCAGCAGCTTTCCCATTAAAGGCAATGGATACCAAAAAACCCCCATCGGAAACGTAGACGGTTTTATCGCGCGATTCAATAAAAATACTGGTGCCTATGATGTCGGAACCTATTGGGGTAGCCCTGATTACGACCAAATCTATTTCATCGACCTAGACATCAACAACAAAGTCTATTTCACCGGACAAACCGAAGGTAATATCACAAGAAGCCCCGGCACCTACGGAAAAAACAATACTTCACAGTTCATCGGACGGTTTAGCAACGACCTGAAATCCCTGGAATTCATTACCACCTTTGGCAATCGAACCATCAATCAGCCAGAATTGAGTCCATCAGCCTTCATGGTCGACAATTGCTACAACATATACTTCAGTGGCTGGGGATCAAATATCGGCGTGGGAAATGCGGGAACCACCGGTGGGTTGCCCATCACAGCAGACGCCCATCAAAAAACCACCGACAACAACGACTTCTACCTCATCGTGCTTGGAAAAGATGCCAAAACCCTGAAATATGCATCTTATTTTGGTGGCAATCTGTCCGATGACCATGTAGACGGCGGCACCTCCCGCTTCGATAACCGAGGCATCATCTATCAAAGCGTTTGCGCGAGTTGTCCCAACAGTCCACCCGGCCTAAACGATTTCCCCACATCCCCCACCAATGTGGCCTTCAAAAACAATGTTAGTGTGCGATGCTCCAACGCCAGCTTTAAATTGGATTTCAGATTGGGCTATTCCATCGATGCGCAATTTGTGGCCAAACCCGAAACCATCTGCCTCAACAAAACCATTGAATTTCAACCCTTAAGAAGATACAACGCCACATACGTGTGGAACTTTGGCGACGGCGATACCTCCCACCAATTTAATCCCAACCACCGCTATCGGGATACGGGCACTTTCACCGCGTCGCTCACCGTCACCGACTCCAATTCCTGTAACGCAACGGCAACCTATTCAAAAAAGGTTAGAATCACGCTATCGCCGAAAGTTGGCTATCAAACCAAATTCACCCCATGTAAACCCGGTGTAGATATCATCCTCGATATTTCCAATGGCGATAGTATTCTGTGGAACTTTGGCGATGGTACACCCATTGAAAGAACCACAGGCAATGGGGTCGTTACAAAAAATTACCAATATGCGGCCGGACAGTATACTGCCAAAATTGTGGTAAAAAACGCAGCTTCTGGATGTGCAGATTCACTGTCTATCCCACTGCAAATCAATAGCGATAGCACCCACGAAGTAAAAATCGCTAACGCGTTTACCCCCGGGAATGCAGATGGAAAAAATGACTGCTTCCGCGTTTATGGCATTTCATCAACCTGCGAAAAAGCAGAACTCCGCATCTTCAATCGATACGGAGAAAGAATATTCTTCACCAAAGACCTCAACGAATGTTGGAATGGTCGCGTGAATAATGACGGATTAATCCTACCTGCCGGCACATATTTCTACCAACTCGATATCATTGAAAGTCAATATATACCGAGCCCAAAAAAATACGAAGGCGTCATTCAATTGCTTCGTTAGGCAACACTCTCTGCCTCAACTTCTGGCGCAATTTTTTTCACCAAGCCCTGCAATACCTTGCCAGGACCTACTTCTGTAAATTTAATAGCACCGTCTGCAACCATTGCGCGTACACTTTGTGTCCACCGTACAGGTGCCGTCAACTGAGCCACCAAATTCTTCTTAATTTCTGAGGCATCGTTGATGGCTGATGCCGTCACGTTTTGATATATAGAACAACGGGGTGTTACAATCTCCGTTGCTTCAATGGCCATGGCCAATTTCTCTCTCGCAGGCTCCATCAATGGGCTGTGAAATGCACCACCCACAGGCAAAATCAAGGCTCGTTTTGCACCAGCAGCCTTCATCCCCTCACAGGCCGCCTCAACTGCCGCATAAGCACCTGAAATGACCAATTGACCCGGACAATTATAATTGGCTGGAACAACAACACCCTCGGTCTCTGCACAAACTGCCTCTACCTTTTCGTCGTCCAAAGCCAACACTGCAGCCATCGTCCCAGACTCCAATTCACAGGCCTCCTGCATCGCCAAAGCGCGTTGCTCAACCAATCGCAAACCATCCTCAAAACGCATCGCACCCGCCGCAACCAATGCACTAAATTCTCCCAGACTGTGACCAGCTACCATCGATGGCTGAAACGCATCGCCCATAACAACCGCACGAATCACACTGTGCAAGAAAATAGCAGGCTGAGTAACTCTGGTCTGACGCAAATCCTCGTCCGTGCCATCAAACATCAAATCCGTAATCCGGAAACCCAGAATATCGTTCGCTTTTTCAAACAGTTCCTTTGCTTGCGCATTGCTCTCGTATAGGTCCTTACCCATACCCACAAACTGACTTCCCTGACCGGGAAAAACATAGGCGTGATTACTCATAGGCCACAAAAATAACCCAAAATCTCAAAGAGAAATAGGAACACAACCCAGACTGTCCACTACCGTGAACCAAATAACACCCTCGATCCCTTCCAATAGCGCCACATCCCATACATGACAACCAAAAACAAGAATTCAATAACCAAATTCCACCCATAAAACTGGGTGATATCCCGCGTACCAATCACATCCTTTAACCACAAGAAAGGCAGTACATGCCATAAGTAAATTCCGAGCGACTCCTTACCCATCCATTCCATCACACGAGACTTGGGCAATGCGTCGATGCGTATCAACCTAAACACCGCCACCAACAAAAACACATTGGCAAAAATCCAGATACCATCGCGCATTCCCTCCGTAATGCCAGCATGAAAATAAAATATCCCCCCATAGACACCAAACATCATCGCCCCTGAAACCCAAAAGACCCACGAGCGCGTATCCAATTTTTCCTCTCTCAACCACATACCCATCACAAAAAATAGAAAATAATGCGGACGCAAAGTGTGTATTAAAAATCCCGCACCATTCGCCCCCAAAACATCATTCAGCGCCCCCATACTGGCCAACTTTACATAAAAAAACGGCAGCGATACCAATAAACCCAACAATAAAGCCTTGGAACGAGATAGGCCTCGGCACGACATCCACCAAAGTAGCAAACTCCAAAACAAATAGGCCGGCACAAACCATAGGTGATAAAATGGGACCGACAAATGCGATAACCATCCTTTCCACAATGGCGATTTCAACCCCCAAAACGCACCCAAATAAACCGCATACATGACCATTGCGATGGCCCAAGGCACAATCAAACGGTATACATATCGACCCAAAAAAACGGAGATTGAATCAGTCTTTACTCGCTCATAAGGGAATAAAAAACCTGCCACAGCAATAAAAAATGGCATGTGAAATCCATAAATCATGTATCGCCAAATACTCTGGTCCAAACGTCCTTGCAACACATGTCCCACCACCACCAGAATCACCAACAATCCCTTGATCCCATCGATGTTCCGGTTGCGGTTATCCATACTTAGTGCGTTCGTTTAGGCCCACTCAGACAATTCCAACCACCGCAATCCCTTTTCGTCCAAATCGTCGTTTACTTGCTGCAATTCTCCACTTACCTGGGTGATGCGCTCAAAATCGGTAGACAATCCTGAAAGCTCCGCCTCCAAGGCCTTCTTCTTTACCTCCAATGCCTCCAAATCCTTTCCCAATTGCTCAAATTCGAATTTCTCTTTGAATGTCAATTTGCGCTTGTCCTCTACCTTGCCTATGGCCGCGGCACTGGTTGCGGCTGTTGCAACTTTCGCCGTTGTATCGCCATGCAAAGTACCAGATTTCAAGGTGCTCATTGAATTCTTTCCCTTGGTGTCATTGCCTTTGCGCAATGCGGCCTCGTCAGCGTCATATTGCTCCTTCCAAGTTCTGTACTCAGTATAGTTACCTGGATAATCCCTCACCTTTCCCTCACCTTCAAAAACAAACACGTGATCCACCAATTTATCCATGAAATATCGATCGTGGGTAACCACCAAAACACAACCCGAATAATCCATCAAAAATGCCTCCAAAGTGGCCAATGTCAATATATCCAAATCGTTGGTGGGCTCATCCAAAATCAAAAAATTGGGATTTTGAATCAACACCGTCATCAAAAACAAACGCCTCCGTTCTCCTCCACTCAACCTCGACACAACATTGTATTGGGTGTCATTGGTAAAGCCAAATCGCAATAAAAACTGGGAAGCAGACAACTTAGTACCATCCGCCAACGGCAAATACTCCGCGATATCTTTCACCACATCAATCACCCGTTTATCATCTGGAGCCGGCATGCCCTGCTGTGAAAAATAGCCGAACACCAACGTCTCTCCCGACACAATCTTTCCCTGATCGGCCTTCTCCGTGCCCATGATCATGTTCAACAAAGTGCTTTTTCCAACGCCGTTAGGACCAACAATCCCTATTTTCTCTCCGCGCTTGAAGGTGTAACTAAAATCGCCCAAAATGCGTTGTTCACCGTACGATTTTTCGAGGTGATGCAACTCCAAAATCTTCGATCCCAAACGCTCCATCTTTACACCAAACTCTACCTTTTGTTGGGTGTAAGGTCCTTTCACCTTCTCAGATAACTCATCAAAAGCATCCACCCTGCTCTTGCTCTTGGTGGTTCGCGCTTTAGGCATTCTTCTAACCCACTCCAATTCACGCCTGAACGTATTCCGATTCTTTTCGCGCTCACTCGCTTCCACCTCTTCCCTCATGGCCTTTTTCTCCACGAAATAGCCATAATTGCCCTGATACGTATACAACACTCCGCGATCCAGTTCCAAAATGCGATTACAAACCCGATCCAAAAAATAACGGTCGTGCGTCACCAACAACAACGTCAAATTTTTATCGCTCAAATACTCCTCCAACCACTCAATCATGTCCAAATCCAAGTGGTTGGTGGGCTCATCCAAAATCAACATATCAGGTACATCAATCAATACCCTAGCCAATGCAACACGCTTCCGCTGACCACCGCTCAAAACACCTACATTTTTCACCAAATCGGCTTCATGAATGTTCAACTTACCCAATACCTGCTTGGCCCTTGCCTCGTAATCCCAACTCTCCGACATCGTCATCTCAGACGTTGCCAAATCCAATCGCTTTTCATTTTCCTCGCTGGCCGATTGCGAATAAGCCATCAATGCCGCCTCATACTCTTTCAATGCGATGATCGATGGTGTATTTCCCACAAACAAATTGTCTAGCACAGACAGTTGTTCGTTCAATACCGGATCCTGGGGTAGATATTCCCAGTGAATCTCTTTTCGAATACTCAAATTACCCGCATCCGGCTTGTCTAGGCCCGCCAAAATATTCATCAAACTGCTCTTGCCACTTCCATTCCCAGCAATCAACGCCACCTTGTCGCCCTTGCTCAACCCAAACGTTATTTGGTCAAACAATACCTTCTCATTCCAACTTTTACTGAGTCCTTCTACCGATAAATAATTCATATAGCTTGAGTCAATCGTCCCCAAAATCAAGGACATTAACCCTACAAAAATAGGCCTAAATAAAAGGGATACCCGCTAAATCTTCAGCAATTTCACACAGCCCTAACCCATTAGAATTGAATCTCGCCCAAATCCAACGTTCAATCCTTCAACCAAATCCAAGATATTTGAAGAATCAACCAAAACCTGCCTTTCGAAAATGTCCCTGAAAATCACAAACCGATTGCACATCGCAGTAAGCATACTCCTGTTTTTCGTTTCGATGTACATACCATTGAATGCGCAAAATGACCAAAGGCAAGAGGGAGCCGCGGGACTTTCGTCGGCATTTTACGGACATTATAAAGGCACCCTCAATATATACAAAAGCGCAAATGAGGTAGGCATGACGGCCACCATGGAAATTATTTTCGGTCCGCCAATCACCACCCCTCCCACCGAAAAAAATCTCAACCCCCAACTTCGCTACCCATTTATCATCAAATACGATAACGATATCCGTCGGTATTACCTCGTGGTAGACAAAAACAACAACCTCTACATCGATGAAAACAACGGCATTCACATCGATGCCGCCTACTTCAACAACACCTTATTCTCCGAATTCACCGTCCTCAATAGCACCATCTACAGCAGCTACAAGTTCTTTGGCGATTCGATCCAATTCACCCTCACATCCCAGCGCACCAAAGCCAAATCGCAGAAC
>JACCDP011407136.1_pt1 | contig 48105 bp, 40 predicted proteins | sample 7445841 | NCBI WGS metagenome assembly JACCDP01 (sample SAMN15323441, study PRJNA562643) | freshwater metagenome | isolation source: river surface water | place: USA:Blue River Watershed | collected 2017-08-17
GGATCGACTGCTCGCTCCAGAGTCCAGGCGTTCCGACGAACTCGTAGCGGCCGACGCCGGGAACGAGCGGTGTTCGCCCGAAGCCCTCCTCGTTGCCCGTCGCCGCAGAGACCGCGCGCCCGTTCTCGTCGAGGAACGACTGTCGCGGACCATTCGCGACGCCGCGGAAGGTCGCCTCGCCCTCGGTCACATCGTAGGCCCCCGCGCAGCCCCTCGGCACCACCTGACCGAACGCGAAGGCCATCGGCGCATCGAACGCCACGCGCTCCGCCTCCGCCACCGACAGCACTGCCGAGGCGTCCGGGTAGACCCCGAATCGGCCGTTCGCGCCGCCGACGGGGAAGGCCGGACTCCAGCCGCTGGCCAAGGTCGGCGGAAGGTCGAGCGTCTCCACCCGGCCGTCGGTCCATGAGATGCCCACGCGGGGCCGAAGCAGCCAGGAGCCGGGCCGCAGGCGTTGTCCGAAGAAGGCCGGGACGTCGGCGGACGGCACCAGCGACTGCACCTGTCGGTTCGACGCGTTCTCCGCGTCGGCGGACTGCATCAGGTAGGACGAGACGCGCGGAGCGTCCACGCCGGTGGCACCGGAGGCCCGCAGCCAGAGCGACCCCTCGAGGGTCGCCGCCGAGGCGTCGTCGACCGAGATGCCTCCCACCCCACTCGGCAGTTCCTGCCCGCCGACGCCCTCCCGGACGCGGCATTGGTCGTCGACGAAGACGGTCTGCGCGCGACGGAAGTTGACCGGAAGGCCGCCCAGAATCACCGACCCGCTCACGGCGTAGCTCTCCGACCGCGTCACCAGCAGCTCCGCCCGCGCAACGCGCTGACCATCCACCTGGGCCGCGACATAGCCCCTCAACCCCGCCGGGTCGGTCGCAGAAATCGGAAGCGGGGGGCCCATCGCACCGAACGCGGCGTAGGCGTCGGCCGTCGTCTGGGCAAAGGTGACGAAGAGGCCGTCCAGGCTGGCCGTGGCGCTCGCGATCTGCACCTCGAAGGAGACCGAGCAGAGGTCCTGCACGGAGAGCTGCTGGCTGAAGTTTCCGCTCGCAGGCGCGTCGAAGCCCGGGAGCACGAGCGACATCGACCGGACGCCGCCGTCGACGAAGAAGGCCGGGGAGCGCGTGCCGTCGCCGCGCACCTCCGCATGCGTCTGCTGGCCGCCGATGATTCTCGGCACCAGGGCGCCCAGCCGCGCCACCGTCGGGTCCAGTCCGACCGCAGCCCCAGGGGTGTAGCTGACCGGGACGAGCGCGATGCTGCCGGAGACCGTGCTGACCTGAAGCGAGGCCCGCGCTTCGGAGATGGCGCGCGGCCCAGAGCTTGTCCCGACGGAGACGTCCGCACGCCATGCGAACGGCTCGAGCGTGGTCGTCTGCGCTCCGGCCGGCGCGTCGAAGACGCCCAGGACGATGACGGTCGCCACCGCGATGTGTCGGAAGCCTTCCACGCTTTCTCCATGCCGCGCCGCCACCCGTTTGGCAAGCCGGCCGTCGTCGCTTCTGCAAGCCGTTCCGCGCCGTCGTGTCGTTGACACCCCGCAGGCGGCGCGGTACCTGATTCATTTGGTTCATCTTCGGTCCCGCACCGGTCGTCCGACGCGGGATTGACGGGCACGCAAAGGGCCGGTTGGCTCCGGCGGAGCGGGTCTTGCCGAGGCGTACGCGGGGCCTCCTGCGGGTGGTTGCATGAAGATCCGGGTGCTTGGTTGCCACGGCGGCGAACTCCCTGGGTGCCGCACCACCTGCCTGCTCATCGATGACCGCCTCGCCGTCGACGCCGGTGCACTCACCTCGACGCTCCACCTGCCCGACCTGCTGCGCGTCGACGACATCTTCCTGACCCACTCGCACTTCGACCACATCAAGGACGTGCCGCTCATGGCAGACCTGATCGTGGGCCGTCGCAAGGAACCGGTGCGCATCCACGGCACGCCGGCCTGCATCGAGACGATGCAGCGCTCCGTCTTCAACGATCAGCTCTGGCCCGACTTCACGAAGATCCCCACCCCGCAAAATCCGGTCATGCAGCTCGCGCCGTTCGAGGCCGGCCAGGTGATGCGTGCGGGCCACCTCGAGCTGACCGGCATCGGCGTGACCCACCCGGTCGACGCGGTCGGCTACATCGTCCGCGACGGCCACCGCAGCATCGTCATCAGCGGAGACACCGGGCCGACCGAGGCGCTCTGGAGCGCTGTGAACAGCCGCGACGACGTGGCCGCAGTCTTCATCGAACTCTCGTTCCCGAACAACATGCAGTGGCTGGCCGACGTCAGCGGCCACTTCACCCCGCAGAGCCTCGCCGCAGAGCTCCACAAGATTCGCGGCGAGATGCCGATTTTCCTGTACCACCTGAAGCCGGCCTTCCTCGAGCAGCTGCACGCCGAGGTGGCGGCCCTCGCGAACCCGCGGCTGCACATCCTCGAACTCGATCAGGTCTTCGAGTTCTGACGATGGCCCAGACCTGCGAGGCGTGCGGCGCAAGGCTCGACGACGGATGTATGGGCGCCGCGCTGCACTGCTGCGACGCCTGCGGCTTCCACCTCCCCATGCCGCCTGCGGACCGGTTCCAGCTCCTCGCTGACGAGGGCAGTCTCGGAGAGCCGCTCTCCACCGCCGTCGGCACCGACCCGCTGGGATTCGTCGACACGCGGCCCTACCCCGATCGCCTCGCCGAGGCGCGCGCGCAGACCGGCGGCACGGAGGCGTTCATCGCCGTACGCGCCACCATCGGGGGCGTACCGACCGTGCTGGGCTCGTTCGACTTCCGCTTCCTCGGCGGCTCGCTGTCGGTCGCCGTGGGTGAGCGCATTTGCAACGCCTTCGACGTCGCGCTCGCCGAACACCGCGCCCTCGTCGTCGCCACCCACTCCGGCGGCGCACGCATGCAGGAGGGCACCCTCGCGCTGTTCCAGATGACCCGCACCGCAGCGGCCTGTGCCCGGTTTCGCACCGGCACGACGCCGTTCATCGTCATCCTCGGCCACCCGACCATGGGCGGCGTCGCGGCCTCTTTTTCGAGCCTCGCCGACGTTCGCCTCGCCGAGCCGCGCGCCCGCATCGGCTTCGCAGGGCCGCGCGTCGTCGAGGAGCTGCTGGGAAAGACGCTGCCGGCCGACGTGCAGCGCGCCGAGCACCAGTTCGCGCACGGGCAGCTCGACCGCATCGTGGCCCGCAGCGAACAGCGGGCGCTGCTGACCCGGCTGCTGCCGCTCTTGTCGGCGGGCCGGCGATAGAAATCACCTCAAGGTCTCACGCTGAGACGCGGTCTCATTCTGAGACGGAAGGTCTCAAAATGAGACTCCACGGACAAAAGCAAAGACCGCCTCCGGATGAGTCCGGAAGCGGTCCTGCCCTGACACGCGACGGGTTCAGTCACACTTGTGCGGCGGCTCCGGCTGCGACTCCTCGAAGTGCCGATAGCCCTCGTAGGTGTCGATCTTCGTCTCGACGAAGCGCGTCTCCGCAGCCACCCGCTCGGCGATCTCGGGCGCATCGAGTCCACGCGGCGTCTCCATGGTCGGCGTCGAGCCGCCGCTCGCACCGGCCTCGGAAGGCACCACCCAGTCCAGCTGCACCAGTGCAGCGAGGTGCGCAGCAGCCCGGCCGTTGAGCGGGCTCCATTTCAGGCCACCGGGCTGGCTGGCCTCGAGAGCGGCGAGCTGAGTCCACAGCCGTCGAGCGGCCTTCATGTCACCCCGCGCCTCGGCGATCAGCGCATCGTGGTGGAGCTCCTGCTCGGGCCAGGCGAATGCCATCAGGCGGCGGCTCGCACCCAGCGGGTCGAGGGCCACGCCGAGCGCCGCCATGCGCCGGCTCGCCTCGGGACGGCCCGTCACGTCGTAGAGGTCGGCCAGCGCGAAGTACGGGTGCGCCGTCTCGGGGGCCAGCTCCAGCGCGCGGTCGTTGTGCGCCTCCGCCGCATCCATGCGACCCGAGAGCGCCGCGAGCTCGCCCAGGTTCGCCTCTGCGATCGAACGCCCCTCGTCATCCTGCGCCAGCGAGAGCGCGTCTTCGGTCGCGTAGCCGGCCCGCAGGAAGTCGTGCTCGACGTAGAGGACGGTGCCGAGGTTGTTGTGCGCGGCGGCGTTCCCCGGATCGAGGTCGATGACGCGCAGGAACGCCTCCTTCGCCTCGGCGCTGCGCCCGTGCCGCTGCGCCACGAGCCCCAGCACGAAGTGGCCCAGCGGCTCCTCCGGCAGCTCGCGCGTCACGGTCACCGCCTGCGCGTAGGCGGCCACCAGCCGCCCCTCCTCCATCAGCGAGCGCGCCGCGAGCGCACGGGCGAGAGGGAATCGAGGCGTCAGCGCCAGGAAGGCCGACGCCGCTTCACGATAGGAGCCGCGATCGTGCGCGGCGACGGCCGAATCGATGGAGACCGGCACCGCAGCCGCGGGAGCCGCAATGGCCGCCTCCAAGCCATCGGCGGTGGCGTCGAAATCGGGGGCCAGCTCGCCGCCGCAGGCAGCGATGAAGAGGGGAGCGAGTCCGAGCAGCCATGGGGAACGCATCGACCACCTCCAAGCAGACGGTAAAGCGCAACTGTAGCGCCTCGCCCGGCAGCGTAAAGTCCTCGCCACGTCGGCAATCCGGACGGAGGCGCCACATGACCATCGACGAGCTCGAAAAGCTGCTGTTCCAGCGGGCCCGCGCCGGCATGAAGCTGGGCCTCGAGCGGATGCAGCGCGCCCTCGCGCAACTGGGCCATCCGGAGCGCTGCGCGCCGGTGCTCCACGTCGCCGGCACGAATGGCAAGGGCAGCACCTGCGCGTTCCTCGAGAGCGCCTGCAGGGCCAGCGGCCTCCGGACGGGCCTCTACACCTCGCCGCACCTGCAGCGCTTCGGCGAGCGGTTTCGCATCGACGGCACGCCGGCCTCCGACGAGGCTCTGCTGGAGGCGTTCGCGAAGCTGCGGCGCGACGTCCCCTGGGCCCTCGCCGAGGTGCCGGACGGACTCACCTTCTTCGAACTGGTGACGCTGCTCGGGTTCGTCGCGCTCGCCGAGGCGCGGCCGGACGTCCTCGTCGTCGAGGTGGGCCTGGGCGGCAGGCTCGATGCGACGAACGTCGTCGACCCGCTCGTCGCGTGCCTCACGCCGATCGATGACGACCACCGCGAGTACCTCGGCGACACACCGGCCGAAATCGCCTTAGAAAAAGCCGGAATCATCAAGGCCGGACGCCCGGTCGTCAGCGCGCGGCAGGCCGGAGACGTCCGCGAGGTGCTGGTGCGCGTCGCCCGGGAGCGCGGCGCCGACATCGAGTTCGAGGGAGAAGACTTCGTTCTCGACGGCGCAGAAACGGCGCTCGAGTTTGCGAGCCGCGACGGACGCCGCGACGCGCTCGCGCTGGGCCTCGCGGGGCCCCATCAGGCCGGCAACGCCGCCGTCGCCATCCGCGCGCTCGAGCAGGCACGAATGCATGGACTCGCCATCACCGACGCCGGCATCGCAAAGGGGCTGGCAGCGGCACGCTGGCCAGGACGGTTCGAGCGGCTGGGCGCACACCCCGAAGTGGTCCTGGATGGCGCTCACAACCCCCACGGCGCACGCGCGCTGGCCGAGGCGCTGCGACGGCTCGCCCCCGACAAGCCGCTGCACCTCGTCATCGGGCTGCTGGCCGACAAGGACGCGACGCCGATGCTGGCCGCCCTCGCGCCGCTCGCCGCAACCATCGTCACAACGACGCCGAGTTCCACCCGCGCTCTCGCGGCCCATGAACTCCGGCAGAAGCTGGCGTCGATGGGCTTCGAATCCGAGGCGATCGATTCACCGCGCAACGCCTTCGCGCAGGCACGGAAGCGCGCCGGAGCGGACGAGCGGGTGGTCGTCTGCGGCAGCCTCTATCTCGTGGGGGAAGTGCGCGGAGAACTACGGGGCGAGTCATTCGGAGGTCCATCCGAGCAGTTCGAGCCGACGTCCACACCATCGGAATAACTGGTTCTCCGACAGGTGTTGAGACCCAGCCGCGACCGCATGCGCCGCATCTTCGAAAACTGCGTAATCGGCGAATTTCAGAGTGATTTCACGTCGTGTGCAAAGGGTTTACAGCTTGACGTGCCCCCGCCCGTCACGCATCCTTATTGCTCGCTAAACGATCTGCCGGCGATGCACCAGAAGGGTCTTGGGGACCCTGTGCGCGACGGAACACCGAGTGGCGGGGGCAGAAGGACGGACGCCGTGAATGTTGTGAAGGAGGTCGGCAAGAAGATTCGGGTGCTTCGCACGTCGCGATTCGGCCCGAAGATGACGCAGGAAGAACTGGCCGAGCGCGCGGAAATAAGCGTCTCGTTCCTTTCGATGATCGAGCGTGGCGAGCGCGCGCCGCACCTCGAGACCTTGGCCAAGCTGGCCCAGGCCCTTCAGGTTCCGCTCACCGAGCTGTTTACGTTCGACTCGGACCCGGAAAAGCTCGACGCGCTCTACAAGCCTCTCGTCGACTACTGCCGCAAGCAGTCGATGACGCGCCGCGACGTCGATCGGCTCGTGGCTGTCGCCAAGAGCATCTTCAGCTAGGCTCTTGCGCCCGTCCCGGTGACGGAGCAGGAGCTGGTCCATGGCTGAACTGAACTCTTCGCTCGACGGGGCAGTGCTCACGCTGACCCTGTCGCGCGAGGCCCAGCGCAACAGCCTGTCATCCGGACTCGTTGCCGAGCTGATCGCAGCTCTCGACGAGGCCGCTCAGCAGCCTTCGGTTCGCGTCGTCGTCATCACCGGCGCCGGGCCGAAGGCTTTTTGCGCTGGCGGCGACCTGTCCGGAGCGGGGCTCGCCGACGACGGCTTCCTCGGAATCCACGAGGGCCGACGCCGGTATGCATCGCTGCTGTCGCGGCTGGCGGATTACGAGAAGCCGACCATCGCCCGCGTCAACGGCCTCGCGCTCGCGGGCGGCCTCGGTCTCGTCTGCGCCTGCGACCTCGCAGTGGCCGCCGACGACGCTCAGTTCGGCACGCCCGAAGTCAACATCGGGCTCTTCCCCTACATGGTGACGGCGCTTCTGGGCCGAGCGGTGGCGCCGAAGCACGCGATGGAGCTGGTGCTGACCGGTCGGCGCATCGACGCCGCCGAGGCCTCGCGCATCGGGCTCATCAACCGCGCGGTCGCGAGGGAACAGCTCGACGACACGGTCCGCGCGCTGGCGGAGGAGCTGGCCGGCAAGAGCCCTGCGGTGCTGAGGCTCGGCAAGCGTGCGATGGCGCTGACGCGCGATGCGTCGCTTCCGACCGCGCTCGAACTGCTTTCCGCCCAGCTGTCCATCAACAGCCTCACCGAAGACGCCGCCGAAGGCGTCTCGGCCTTTCTCGAGAAGCGCGCGCCCGAGTGGAAGGGCCGCTGAAGACACGGAGCTCAAGCATGGCGACGTCCGACAAGGTCGTGATCACCTGCGCGCTGACCGGCGCCGTCACGACGCGCGCGCAGTGTCCGGCCATTCCCTACACGCCCGTCGAGATTGCCGAGGAGGCGCGCCGCGCATGGGAGGCCGGTGCCGCCGTGGTTCACATCCACGCGCGCGAAGACGATGGCTCGCCGTCGTGGCGCCCCGAGGTGTGCGAGGCCATCGCCCAGGAGACGCTCCAGCGCTGTCCCGTCATCCTCAACTTCTCGACAGGCGGCGCGGGGCCCATGACCGAGCGCTCGGAGCACATCCGTCGCGTGCGCCCCGAAATGGCGGCCCTGAACATGGGCACCATGAACTACGCGAAGTACTCGCCGAAGCGCCGCAGCATGGTCTTCGACTTCGTCTTCGCAAACCCGTTCTCGGACATCGTGGCGTTCCTCGAAGTGATGCGCGAGGCGGGCGTGAAACCGGAGCTCGAGTGCTTCGACGTCGGCCACACCAACTCCATCGCGCCGCTCCTCGACATGGGGCTCCTCAAGCAGCCGATCCAGTTCAGCTTCATCATGGGCGTGCTGGGCGGCATTTCGGCCTCTGTCGAGAACCTCGCCATGCAGGTGCGACAGGTCCCCGCCGACTCGACCTGGGAGGTGATCGGCATCTCGACGGAGCAGTGGCGGCTCGTGGCGGGCGCGCTCGCGATGGGCGGCAACATCCGCGTGGGGCTCGAGGACAATTTCTATCTCGACGCTTTCGGCAAGGAGATGGCCCGCTCGAACGGAGACCTCGTCGCGAAGGCGGTCCGGATGTCGCGCGACGTGGGCCGCGAGCCGGCGACCGTCGACGAGGCACGCGAGCTGCTCGGCATCGGAAAGGCCTGGTGACACCGATGCGATTCGCTTTGATTTTCAGCCTTTTTCTGCTGGTTTCGCGGCCGCTGCTCGCCGACGGTCCCTCCGCACAGGACGTGCTTGAAAAGGCGCGCCGTGCGAGCGCGCTGGGCATGGTCGGAGTGCGCGCCGAGGTGAAGCTGTCCGTCGTCGACGGCAAGGGCGGCACGAAGGAGCGCCGGTTGACGGCCTCGGCGCTCGGCCTACCGACGGGTGAGGTCCGCCGCCTGATTCGCTTCCACGAGCCGGCGGAGGTGCGCGGCGTCGGCTTCCTCGTGGCCGAAAAGCCGGATGGCAGGACGGAGCGCTGGCTCTACCTCCCTGCGCAGAAGCGCGTGCGGCCGGTCTCGTCCACGGCAGGCGCCGGGTCGTTCCAGCAGACCGACTTCTCGTACGCGGATCTCGATCTCGCCGGCGGCGCGGGAGACAAGCACGAGCGTCTCGCGGACACCGCCGTCGACGGCGAGAGCTGCTGGCAGGTGGCGACGACGCCGGCCCAGTCACCGTACGGTCGAATCGTGACGGCGGTTCACCAGAAAACGGGCGTCGCGCTCCAGATCACTTACGAAGGCAAGGACGGCACGCCGCAGAAGCGCCTCGTCGCGAAGAAGGTGAAGCAACTGCAGGGCCGCTGGTATGCGGCGGTCGCCGAGATGACGACGCTCGCGACGGGCTCACGCACCTTGCTCGAGATCACGGCCCTCGACGGGGCCGCGAAGTTGTCGCCCGACGACTTCACCGAAGCGGCGCTCGAGCAGCCCTGATGCGCCTTGCAGCCGCGGCGCTCTCGTTGGCGTTGCTCTTCGCCGGCCGCTCCGCGCGCGCAATCGAGTTCGAGGAAGAGGCGCCATCACCGCCGCCGGAGGTGCGCTGGAGCGAGCCCGCTCTCGGCGTGACCGCATCGACACGCGCAGCGATCGACGCAGACCTTAGTGTTGACGATCCGATCGCCGCGTCGCTCACGCGCATCCGCGCCACTCTGCGCCTCCAGCGGGGCGCGCTGCACGTCGTCGCAAACCTCCACCTGCGCGGCTTGGTCGCGCTGCAGCGTCCAAGCGGAGCGATGTCTCAGCTCGAGTGGCTGCCGGCGGAGAGCTTCATCCAAGGACGTTTCGGCGCCGTGACGCTCGACGCGGGCCTTCTCGATCCACGCTGGGGCGAGAGCACGCGCACCTCTCCGGTCGATCTGTTGACGCCGCGGGATCTTCGCGACGGCCTCGCGACACCAGAGCCGGTGCGCCTCGCCCTGCCCGCCCTCCGCGCCCGGGGTCGGTCCGGCGCCTTCGACTGGGACATCGTCGCTTCGCCCGCCCACCTGCCATGGAAGCTGCCGCTGCTCGGCGACTTCGGACTGTCTCAGGTCGCGCCGCGCTCCCTGATGCCGGCCGCTCGCCTCCTCACCCCGACGCAGCAGGCGCGGTTCGGCGGACTCTCCGACGAGCCGCTGCGATTCGGCATGGCGAGCGCGCAGGGAGGCCTCCGCGCCGGCCTCGTCACACGAACACTCTCCGCCCATCTCTCGTATGCGGAGCTGGTCGATCCGACGCCCAGGCTGACGCCCTCGCCGGCCTATGAACGTCTGCTCTCGGCCGCCGATGCGACGGCGCGGGAAGAGGCGCGAAGCGCGGTCCGACGCGATCTCGCCATGGGTCGCGGGCCTCTGGGCGCAGACTACGAGCGGATGCGCATGGCGGGGCTCGACGCGGCGTACTGGGCGGGGCCACTCAAGCTCACCGTGGAGGCCGCGTGGTTCCCCGCGCGCCTCTTCTGGACGCCCGACCTTCGCGCCCTTCGGCGACCTTCGGTGACGACGGCCCTGGGCGTGGAGCTGCTGGCACCGTTCGCCACCTTCACCGCCGGACTGCAGACCACGGCGGTCTTCTCGCCGGCAGCCGGCGAACGTCTGCTCTTCATCGACGCGGGCAGCGCCGTCGATTCCGGACCGCGCACGGCGGCGGTGATGAACCTCTTGTCCCTCGCAGCGAGCCAGCGCCTTCTGGACGACCGGCTCGAGTGGTCGCTTCTCGTGATGACCAGCCTCCGCACCGATGTCGCCACCGTCCCGACGCTCACCTGGCGGGTGGACGACCGACACCGGCTCTCGATCGGCGCCTTCCTCATCGCAGGCCGTCGGGACAGCCTCGGCGCCGCCTACGCGCGCAGCAGCGAGGCGTTCGTGGAGTATCTTCTCCAGCTCTGACCCGCTGACCGAAAAGGAAGTCGCCATGCCCCGCGAACCGATGCCCTCCATCGCCCTGCTGAAGGAGATTCCTCCATTCGAGGGCTTCCCGGCAGAGGGTCGGCGCTTCCTCGCCGGCCTCGCCCTCAACAACGAAAAGGCCTATTTCGAAGCGAATCGGGACAGCTACGAGGCCAACGTGCTGGGGCCGTTGCGCGCGTTCGTCGTCGAGGCTGGACGCCGCCTGCGATCCGAGGTGCCCCGCATCGTCGCCGACCCGCGCGTCGGCGGCTCGCTGTTCCGAATCAACCGGGACACGCGCTTCTCGTCGGACAAGTCGCCCTACAAGAGCTGGGCGTCGGCGCGCCTCTGGGACGGCGCCGGGCCGGGCAAGGAAGCCTCCCCCAGCTTCTACATCCACATCGACGCCGAGTCGGTCTACGCAGGGGGCGGGCTCTACCTGTTCACCGACGATCAGCTGGAGCGCTTTCGCGAGGCCGTCGGCGACGCAAAGGCACGCCGCGCCCTCGAGAAGATCCTCGACGGTCTCGACCTCGACGTCGGCGGGGAGGCGCTCAAACGGCTGCCGCGCGGCTTCTCGGCCGATCATCCGGCGGGGCGGTTCCTTCGGTTCAAAGGGCTCTACGCCGGCGCCAATCTCGACAAACGGATCGCACGTTCGCCGAAGCTCCTCGACGCCGCCCTCGACGTCTACCAGCGCATCGTCCCGCTCAACCGCTGGCTGATGCAGCACGCCGTGCTGGGCGCGGGCGACCGCTGAGTCAACGCCGCCGGACCCGCACCGTCCAGGCGCCGTCGCGCTCCACACCCGACGCGACATAGTTCGTCAGCTCCGAGGCGAGGATGGGCGCGCGCGCGCGGCACAGCATCGTCCACGCGACGCTCTGCTCGACCGCGCCCTCGCGCGCGTCGACGGCAACGTGGAGCCGCAGCGAGTGGTTGCCATCGCCGTCGGGCGTCATTGACCAGGAGAGCCAGCCGGTCTCGTGCAGAAGGCCCATGTCGAGGCGGACGTCGTCGCCGCTCGGGAGCCCGTGGAGCCGCTCTGCGCGCTCGCCCGCATCGTAGGCGCCCTCCGCGGACGAACCGGTCTGACGCACCGAGGTCGAGCATCGGATCCCCGGTGCGGGCGCGAAGGTCGTCAGCGTCCGCGATTGGCTCTCATGCAGCTGCTCGCCATCCACCAGCGCCGTGTCGCGCGTCGCCTTCACGCGCACCCACTCGCTCCGATGCAACTCGGCCACGGCCAGCCAGAAGGCGAACTCGGCGGGAAGCCCCTGCGGTGCCTCGCCCAGCGCAGCCGACTCCGGCAGCGGCTCGGCTTGAGAGGGCGTCCAGAGGCGGTCGCGCACGCCGGCCTCCGCTGCCGCCGAGGCCATCCAGATGGCGCCATCGCGGAGGTCCGCCTCGACGCGATACCCGCCGCCCAGCGGGGCCTCGCTCCAGCGCAGCGAGCGCAGTTCCGGTGGCCCGAACGGCTCCCGCGCCCCACCCGTCACCACCAGCGGCCGCTGCGCCGCACACGAGGCCGCAAGCAGGGCGATGGCGCCGAGGAACACCTTCTGCTGCAGTGGGTTCGCATCCTGAACCATGCCCATCGAAACGCCTCGCCCCAAAAGGAGCGGGGCCGTCATGGTGTGACGGCCCCGCGGAACGTGTCGCAACTCAACCGCCTGGCTAGCGGCCCTCGGCCTCGCGGGCCTCCTTGAGCGAGCGCTCGAGCTCGGCATGCTCGGCGTCGGCGCGGGCCTTGAGGCCCGCCCGCAGCTTGCTCGACAGGGTGTTCATGTTCTCGACCATGCCCTTGAACGCCTCGAGGTCGAGGCACATCAGCGCGTAGAACTGCTTCCCGACGAGGGCGGTCTTCTTGACGTGGGCACCCGCCACGAGCTGGTCGACGAGGCTCTTGCTCACCGTCGTCACCTTCTCCTCGTTGTACTCCTTGCCGTCCAGCTCGCCGGCATCCGCGTACTGCTTCACCATGCCCATCATCTGGGTCTTCATGGTGCCGGCGATTTCGAGGCGGCCGGAGTCCTGGGCGGTCTTGCGGGCCATGCCTTGGGCGCTGCCGCGAACGGTGGTCTGACCGAGGCCGCAGCCGAGCGGGACCTCGCCGCTCGCCCAGGACGGCGCGCCTTCGAACGAGGAGGAAGCGGTCTCGGGCTTGTGGGCGCAGGCCGCGAGCAGGCTGGTGGTGGCGACGAGAAGCAGGGCGCGGAACTTCATGGAAGGATCCTCCCCGGATCGGTGGTGCCGGCACATCGCATTGGCCGACTGTGGGTGGCGACGGCCACCCAGTGCGAAGCAGCCTAACACGTCCGCACCCGGAGCGAAGCCCTCTGCGGCAGCGCCCACCGACACCGGCACCGGGCGCCTGGAGTAGCCTTCGCTGCATGAGACCCTCCCCCATCGGCGGTCAGTCCGCCCCGTTCCTGGCTGCCCTCCTCCTCTGTTGGACGCTGACCGGCTGCATGACCGCCACGCTGCGCCGGACCGGGGCCGTCGGCGTCTCCGGCGAGGGGCAGCGTGCGAAGTTGCGGGCCATCGACGGGGCCCGCCGCGCCGCCCGGACGCTGGGCGCGGGAGGCGGGATCCGCTTCCAGTTCGAAACCGACGGCCGCGACGAAGAGCTCTCGACCGAGCCGTTCGGCCCCGCCGCAGCGGAGGTCCGCACCGAACAGCTGCGCAGCGGGTGGGTCGCCGTAGCCGATTCGATGCCGCGTACGGCGGACGAGCTTGCCGGACTGCCCGCAGCGCAGAGCGCCCACAGTGAGGCCCGCGCCGCATCTCCCGATGAAGCGCTCGCCCGCGCCGAAGCCGATGCAGTCACGCGACTCGTTCGCGACGCTCTGGCCCACGCACCGCTGCCTGCCGAAGGCCGAATCGAGGGGCGCCTCCTGCCGACGCGGCGTTCCATCGAGGTTTCCGGACCCCGCGCTGCGGTCGAACTCGATGCCGTCGTCGTCGTCGACGCCGTCGCCCCGCTTTCGACCGAGGCGAAGTGCAGGCTCGCCCTAGGCACCAGCACCTGCCGCTGGACGAAGGCGGCCGAAGCGTCGGACGAGAGGTTCCGCCGCGCACGGGCCGCCTGTCGTGGGCAAGCCGAGGCCCTGGTTCAACGGACCCAGAGACTTCTGAGCGAGGGTCGATCGAGCGACGCACGGCGCGCTTGCGAGGAGGCCCGCGCTGCGGCAGCAAGCCCCGCCGCCGAAGCACCACCCGAAGCACCACCCGAGGCACCACCCGAGACACCAGCCGAGGCACCGCCCGAGGCGCGGAAAAGGGATGCGGCGCCTGCTGAGCGGCCTCACCCGCAGTCCGAACACAGGCCCCGCAATCCCCCTGCGGCACCGGCCAGCGCGGGGCTCCGACCCTGCCGCGATGGCGCGATTCTCGTTCCGGGAGGCACCTCCCCGGCGACCGGCGACGTCGTCGAACCGTTCTGCATGGACCGCACCGAGGTCACCGACATCACCGGACGCAGCGCCCTCGCCAGCATCACCCAGGTCGAGGCCGAAGCGGCGTGCCGCAAGCGAGGCGGGCGCCTCCCCACCGAAGCGGAGTGGGTGTGGGCGGCCGCCGGACCGGAGGGACGACCCTACCCCTGGGGCGATGCCCCGCCGGATTGCCAGCGCACCAACAGCCTCGCATGCGGAGGGGCGCCGATGCGCGTCGGCGCACTGCCCAAGGGCGACACGCCGCTCGGAATCTCCGATCTGGGCGGCAACCTGCGTGAATGGGTCCTCCCGACGGCTCAGGCCCGGACGGACTCGACCGGACACCTGCTGCGCGGCGGCGACTGGAGCCGTCCGGCGGGCGAGGCATCGAACGCAGCGCCCGCTTCACCTGCGCCCGGGCCCCATCACCGCGACGCGTCGGTCGGCTTCCGGTGCGTACATGCGCCCCTGAATCCGCCCCCCTGAGACGCGGCGCTTCTGTTGGGAGAATCGGGTCGCTGCTGCTAGGATTCCGCGCATGTTCAGGCGATCCTTGTTCGTCGCAACCACGGTCCTCGCCGCGCTCGCTCCGGCCGGGGCATGGGCCGCCGAGACGCGAGAGGCGCGGGCGCGTGTCATTCCGGTCGCGGTGGCTCTCGGCGACAACGCTCGCGAGAGACAGGGCGTGCTGCAACAGGCTCTCGAGAGCGGCCTGCGCAAGAGCCCACGGGTGGAGATGGTCGACCCGACGGAGCTGTTCGATGGCAGCGGCGTCGCGGCCCGTCGGCAGGCCCGTCAGCGCGCCTCGGACGCCATCGCCTTCGGTCGCCGCTCCTACGACAACCTCGAGGAGGGCCTCGGCCTCGAGAGCTTCAACCGCGCCGTGGCGGCGTACGAGGACTCCGCGCTGTGGGAAGGCGTCGACGGCCTGCTCGAAGCGATGGTGATGCGCGTCGCGGTTCGCTGGTCCGACGACCCGGTGTCGGCACGAAAGGAGCTGGCGCAGCTCGTCGCCCTCGCGCCAGACGTGCAGTTCCCGGCGGAGGTGACGCCGCCCGAGCTGGCGCAGGAGGTCCAGCAGGCAAAAGAGCGGCTGCGGCCCGAGAACTCGGTCTCGCTCGACGTCCTCACCACGCCCGTTCCGGCCCGGGTCTACCTGGACGGCGTCCTGCGAGGAACCTCGCCCCTGAGCATCCAGGGGCTGACCCAGGGAGAGCATTACCTGTCGCTGGTCGCCCCCGGCTACGCCGTCGAGCAGCTCAAGGTGCGCGCGACGCCGGGCTCGACCAAGACGGTCGCGCTGCACCCGCTGGAGACCGCCGAGCCGCTCCTTCGCTTCGCCTCGGAGGTCTCGAAGCGGTTTGGCGAGGACGACGAGGTCAACCTCGCCGGAGCGTTCGCGAGGGAGATCGGCGCCGACGCCGTCCTGGTCGGCAGCGTCAAGCGGGGCGGCGGCAGGCTCACCTTCCAGCTCCACCGCATCGCCGCCGACGGCCATGTCGAGGGCATCGAAACGGTGGAGGTCGCCGAACGGGACCCGATGACGGCCGGAAAGCTCGAGTCGGCGCTGCTCAAGATGCTGGCGAAGGAGCGCCCCCGCGGCTCGAAAGGTGAGCCGCAAGGGCTGCGCAGCGGCTTCGGACGCGTTGTCAACAGCGTCGCGAAGGTCGACGTGGGCACCGTGAAGATGGGCGTGCTCATCGGCGGCGGCGCCCTGCTCACGGCGGGCCTCATCACGGGCGCGGTCGGCCTCGCAAAGGAGAGTTCGTTCCGCAACATCCCGCAGAGCACCCCCGACCTGCGCGAACAGCAGGACGCGATCCGCAGCACGGCCATCGCCGCCGACGTGCTGATGCTGTCCGGAATCGCCGCTGCCGGTGTCTGGAGCTACCTCCAGTTCGGCCGGACCTTCGCGAAGAAGACCGCCATCGAGGCGCCGGTCATCGACCAGAAGAAAGAGAAGGAAGCCGAGCCGGAGCCCGGCAAGAAGAAGCCGGCCCAGCCCGCCGAGGACGACCCCTTCGCCGCTGCACCGGCCACCGGCGCGAACGCCACCTATCAGGCGTCGCTGCTGCCGCTCTCCGGAGGGCTGTTCGTCGGCCTCGGCGGGAGTTTCTGATGAGCCTCTCACGCACTCTCGCGGCCCTCGTTGCTGCGCTCGCGACGACCGCCTGTACGCTCTCGCTCGACTGGTCGGAGTCCGGCCTGCCGTGCGGCACCGGCCCCAACGGAGAGGCGGCCTGGTGCCTCGAGGGCTACGTCTGCAACGGCTACAACCGCTGCGTGCCCGCCAGCCAGGGCGCCTGCCAGCCCGAGTGCGGCCCGTTCGAGAACTGCGTCGGCGGCGCCTGCATCGGCACCTGCGAAGGCCGTCCGTGCGGCGCGGCGCAGGTCTGCGCCGGCGGGCGCTGTGAAGAGTTCAAGAGCGGCGCGGCCGCCGGCGGGTATGCGCTGGGCGAGCCCTGTCAGGCCGACAGCGACTGCTCGAAGTCGCCCTACCCCGACGCCTTCTGCCTGCGGCCCTTCGACGGCGGCGTCCGAAAAGGCACCGGCATGTGCACCGTCCGCTGCGAGACCAAGCCCAAGTTCGCCGGCGGTCGCGCGCCCGACTGCATCGAGTTCCCTGACGGCAGCAGCACCGGCGGCGTCATCAAAATCTACGCCCAGAAGGCCTTCACGCCCTGCACGAGCGAGACAGACTGCGCCCCGGGCGGCCTCTCGTGCGGCGCCTTCGCCGTCTCTCCATCGGGCTCGGCCCTGCTCGCCTGCCGTGATCGCGTCGGCTTCTCCCCTGCCGACGACCGCACGGGAGAGTCCGCGCCCCAGCTGAGCGCCTTCGCAGAGAAGTGCAGCGACCGGAAGCAGTGCGCGAACGGCCTCTGCCAGCTGACGAACGAGAAGAAGGGCATCGAGTCGGCCCTCTGCCTCACGCCGTGCACCCGCTCGTCCGATTGTGACGTCGCCACGTGGGGCGAGGGGGTCGCCTGCCTGCCGGTGGTCCTGAACCAGATTGCGGGCTTCGAGAAGGAGCTTCCGGCCCCGCGCATCAACCTCTGCGTGCCGAGCGGATTCAGCCGCAAAGGCGTCTGCTCCTCGCAGGGCGACGACAGCTGCAACGCCGACGCTCCGCGCTGCCTGATGAACCCGGGCGGACAGGAGCGCTGCACCCTGGCCTGCGCAAGCGGTCCCACCCAGTGCGAATCCGGCTACAGCGCAGACGAAACGAGCGTCGCGGGCCGGTGCTACTGCGTCGCCGATTGAGCCGATCGTGAGCTGATCGAGCGGCCCGGTCAGTCGTCGCGACGACGCTTCGCGGCGCCGCGCATCGCACGGTCGATCTCGCGCTTCGACTCCCGCTCCTGGATGCTGTCGCGCCGGTCGGCGTGGCTCTTGCCGCGGCACAGCCCCAGCTCGGCCTTCGCGCGCCCATCCTTCCAGTAGAGCGACAGCGGCACGAGCGTGCAGCCCTTCTCGTTCACCTCGCGCGTCAGCTCGTCGATCTCTCGGCGGTGCATCAGCAGCCGGCGCGGACGCATCGGCGCGTGGTTGAGCGCAGGGCCGGACGCCTTGTACGGCGCGATGTTGCAGTGCAGCAGGAACAGCTGCCCCTTGTCGGGCTGCGCGTAGCTGTCGGCCAGGTTCACCTGTCCTTCGCGCAGGCTCTTGACCTCGGTGCCGGTCAGCTGCAGCCCGGCCTCGTAGCGCCGCTCGACGTGGAAGTCGAAGGTAGCGCGCCTGTTCTTGACGATGAGTGAGCCTGTCGCGCCGTCGTTTTTCGCCATGGGGGGCGCGGAGGATAGGGAGACGCCGCAGCAGGGTCAAACGCCGCAGCCCACGCACCGACGCCGTCGCAACGCCACGCTTCGATTGACAAGCCGGGCGCACGCCCGAATACTCCGGCCTCCCGTCCTTGCGCAGGAGTCGTCGATGTCGTCGCGAATGGTGCGTGTCTTGGGTGCGCTGGGGCTCGCCGCCAGCCTCGGCGGCTGTGGTCCGGCGCCCGTCGCCGATGCGGAGATCGTCACCCCCACCGAGCGAGGCAAGGGCGGCGGCGAGGAGAGCTGCGACCCGGCGCTCTACCCGTGCGGCCCCTTCGGCTACCAGACCGGCAGCATCATCGAGAACCTGACGCTCGTGGCCCGCGTGCGCGCCGGCGAGTACGGCGCCACCGACGCGGATCCGGTCTCCACCATCGCGCTGTCGAAGTACTTCCAAGACAAGAATATTTACGTCCTGCTGATGACCGCTTCCGCCGAGTGGTGCAGCCCGTGCCGCGCCGAGCAGGGGCCGCTGCGCGAGATGTACCTCCAGTACAAGGCCGCCGGCGGGCATCTGGCGATACTCGAGTCGATCGTCCAGGACGTCGAGGGCAACCCGTCGAACATCGAGGTCGCCGACCGGTGGCGCAAGGAGTTCAACCTGCCGTTCGACCTGGCGGCCGACCCTGCCTCGGTGCTGGCGCCCTACTACGACGTCAGCGCCTTCCCGATGAACATGGTGATCCGGACCTCGGACATGAAGATCATGTACCAGAGCAACGGCTCCGGCGAGGCCATCGAGTCGCAGATCCGCCGCACCATCGACGCCATCATTGCCCGCCCGAGCCCGTAACGATGCGCCTCGCCTCCCCCGCCCTCCTCTCGGTCGCCCTGCTCGCATCATGTGCCACGACGGCAGGGTCGGGTCCTGCGGCATCGGCAGAGGCAACAACCGGCAGCCGTGCCACCGACTTCACCCTGCGTGACGTCGAGGGGCGCGACGTTCGGCTCTCCGACTACGCCGGCAAGGTGGTGCTCATCGACTTCTGGGCCACGTGGTGCGTGCCCTGCGAGGCGGCCATTCCGCACCTGCAGGAGATGTACGAGGCCCACAAGGACGAGGGTTTCGTCATTCTGGGCGTGGCGATGGACGGCCCCGAGAGCGTGGCGCTGGTGCCGCCCTTCGTTCGCCGTTACGGCCTGACCTTCCCGGTGCTGCTGGACGAGGAGACGCGCGTCGTCTCGATCTACAACCCGAAGCGAACGGCGCCGCTGCAGGTGTTCATCGACCGCGAGGGCCGAGTGGCGAAGGTGCGCCAAGGCTACAGCGCCGGCGACGAGAAGTTCGTGGAAGAGGACGTCGTCCGGCTCCTCGGCGCGAAGTAGGACACACCGATGCGACGCGTTGCGGCCGCGCTGTTGCTCGTGGCCGGGCTCCTCGCTGCTCCGCGCGCCCATGCCATCGACCTGAGGCTGTTCGGGGAGCCGCTGCGGCTCGACGTCACCGAGTCGCTGCAGCTGGGCTGGCGCGGCGATCCAGGCAACGGCGATGCGTCGAGCGCCTACTACGGCGAGGGCTACTCACGACTGAACCTGCAGGCGGCCTGGCGCGACTGGCTCTTTGCGGTGCGGCTCGACTCCTCGGGCTACGTCTCGGCGCCGGAGGTCGGCGAGACCCTCGCGAAGCCGAACGCAGCGCCCGGCGCCATTGCGCCGCCCGTCATCGCGCGGCGCCTCGAGAACCGATTCCAGCAGCACCTGTTCGACCCCTACAAGGGCATCGAGAAGATCACGCTGCGCTACCAGGGGCGCGCGCTCGAGGCGACGCTGGGCGACTTCTACGCGAGCTTCGGCCGCGGCCTCGTCCTGAGCGTGCGCAAGGTCGACGAGCTGGGACAGGACACGACGATTCTGGGCGCGAAGGTGACCTACCGGCACCGGCTCTTCACGGGTACGGCGCTGGCGGGCGTCGCCAACACGCAGAACATCGACGAGGCGACGGCGCGCTACACGCCCGACCCGCTCGACAAGCTGGCGGCCGCGCGCGTGGAGGCACGCCTGTGGGACAAGGTCAACATCGGCGCCCAAGGGATGGTCGGCTTCCCCGCGAAGAACGCCTCGCTGACCGCCGAATCGCCCGACCGGATCGTGCGCGGCGGCTTCTCCATCGACGCGCCCCGGCCGCTGCCGTGGCTCTCGCTCTTTGCCGAGTACGCACGGCGGGAGGACCGCGTCACAGACGAGGCGGCGAGCGGCGACGCGCTCTACGCGGCGGCGACCGTCTTCACGGGCAAGCTGACGTGGCTCTTCGAGGGCAAGCACTACACGCGTTACGAGACGTGGAAGTCGTCGAACGACACCTTCGGCGCCCTGGCCTACATGCAGCCGCCGACGCTGGAGCGGATCATCGTTCCGTTGACGAACAACAGCGACATCACCGCCGGGCGGCTGAAAGTGGACTTCGCGCCGACGCCGACGACGCTCGCCTACATCGCCGCTGAGTACGGACGCTTTTCACCCAACAGCCAGCTGCGGCACCAGGTGGTCGACCTCTATGCGGGCGCGCAGGAGCGCTGGTCAGGCGGGCGCGGCCACTTCTTCCCGCTGGTGGGGCTTCGCGAAGAGCGCGACGTCGATACCGGACACCTGGCCGAGCGCATCGCGATGTTCGAGGGTGACCTGGCGCAGCCCATCGTCGGCGATTGGTCCCTCGAGTCCCAGTGGCTCATCTGGCACCGCAGCAAGGAGGGCGTCCCGGAGTGGCGCGAGGGCCAGCTCTACGTGGCCATCAAGAGCGCGCCGAAGCTGGTGGTGGCGGGCGGCTACGAGTTCACGACGCTCAGCACCGAGCTGGCGAACCAGCACCACTTCTTCAACGGCACGGTGCAGTGGAACATCACGCCGGCGACCAGCCTGCGCCTCTTCTTGGGCGGGCAGCGGCCGGGGCTCAAGTGCATCTCGGGCCTGTGCCGCGTCTTCCCGGCGTTCAACGGCGCGAAGGTCGAGCTCGTGATCCGCGGCTGAGCGCCCGCTCACGGGTCGTTGAGCCCCTTCGTTCGCAGGACGATGCGGCGAGTCGCATCGACGGCGTGACCGTGGCCGTCGTCTCCGGAAAGCTTCAGGAGGGCTTCGCGGCCGCTCAACTCCGTGGGAAGCATCAGCGAGAGCGTGCTCTGCGCGACGCAGAGCGAGGGGTTCGCATCATCGACCCGGGGCGGATCGAGCCAGGCATCGGGCGACGAGCGCGCGACGGGGACCAGCTCGCTGCCGTCGGCCGGATCGATGAGCGCGGCGGAGATCGAGAGCGCGCTCGCCGCGAGGCCGGTGGTCGCCGCCGCGAGCTCCACGCGGGGCACGGCGGGGCCGAACTGGATGGCCACGAGCTCTTCGCCGTCGTCGATGAGATCGACCGGAGCTTCGAGCGAACCGACCCGGCGGGGAGCAAGGGTCGGCGCGACACCTTCGACCGGAATGCAGACGGGCATGCGCTGACCGAGCCACAGCCGCTGTCGCGCGGTCGCCGTGCGTCCGTCCCTCGCCGAAACCACGGCGACGAGGTCGACGAGCCCCGCCGAGCGGCTCACGCGCGAGTTCAGGAACAGCTGGATGCCGTGCAGTTCGCAGACGCCGTCGGCCTCGCCGGAGAGCTGGTTGAAGCGGGTCTCGTAGCGCGAGCCCGCGGCGACGGTCCGTCCGCTGAAGGCGTCGCTGGCGCGCACCTCGACGTCGAGCGGCTGCGCGCCGAAGCCCTGCACTTTCACGGCGACCCAGAGGTGCTGGCCGCCCTGAGGGCCGTTCTCGAGCGTGGTCTGCGCGCCTTCGGCGACGGGAGCGTAGGCCTCGAAGCCCAGCCCGAGCTCCGCAGACAGCGTGGCCGCGCCGTCGCGACAATCGCCCGCCTGATTCGGCGGTTCGCCGGGCATGGGGCTGCACAAGCCGGCGCCGAGGAGTGGCGACGAGAGTCCGAGGGCGAAGAGGAAGAGACTGTGACGCGGCATGCGCTGTGATCATCCCACGCGAGGCCCCGCGCGGGAACGTCAGTCGGAGAGTTCGCCCCCGACGTAGCGCCAGCCGGTGCCGTCATGTCGGAACGCGGAGCGCTCCGAGAACGAGCGATCGCGCCCGGCGGAGAAGACGCGGACATGGAACGTCACGTGCGCGAGGCCCGTCCCATCGGCACCGGAGGCCTCGCGGACCTCGAGGCCCAGGTAACGGTGCGTGCGGCAGTTGCGCCGAAGCTCGAGCATCACCTCCGCCGTGTCGCGCGCACGATCGGGGTGCGACGCGTCCAGGGTTCTCCACAGGTGCTCGGCGTGGCCGGTGGCGAAGGCGGCGTAACGCGAGCGCATGAGCGACTCGGCGTCGGGCGGCTCCGCGCCCTTCAGGTAGGGTCCGCAGCAGCGCGCGAGCGAGGGGCCTTTTCCGCAGGGACATCCAGCGGCCATCGCTACTCCTCGCCTGCGCCGAGGCGGAGCCGCTCGCCTGCGCGTTGCACGTCATCGAGCACCGCCCTCGTCCTGCCGGTGCCGGCGGTCCGACGGCTCTTCGTGATGAGCTCCTCGAGGCTCTTCCCTCGGGCGAGTTCGAAGGCGTGGGACAGCTGCGCGCGCGCGTCGGCGATGTCGGCGGGATCGAAGCCGGCGCCCAGTTCCGTGGAGCGCTCTATCGCGGCCTGCAGAAGCGATTCGCCCTTCTGGAAGGCGATGAGCGCACGCCCCTCCTCACGCGTCAGGCGCGGCTCCAGCTCGCGTCCGGTGCGGTGCAGCCGTTCGAGGCGCCCAAGAAGCCGTGACGCGACGGGCCTGTTCCCCGCCGCGGCGCTCTTCAGCCGGGATGACGCCTCCGACCCCAGCTCGCCCAGCGCCCGGCCATAGAGCAGCAGCTCGTCGTGGGCCTCCGAGACCGTCTTCAAGGCGCGCGGCATCGGCATCGTGGCGGCGAGCTCGCTCTTCGTGCCGAGGTAGACGTAGGCCGCGACCCCACCGGCGAGGCAGGCCATGACGACGGCGAACTGGATGACCTGCGACAGGAGCGACACCGGCCGCCGCTCCGCGCGTGCAGGACGTTCGGGCCGCTGCTGCCAGCCTTCGGGCGATTCGGGCGTTCGCATGGGCGGCGAGACTACGCGAACGACACGTCCGGCGGCACTTGCACAACGCGCCCGACCTGCGGGATGGTCCGCCGCGTGACACTCCTGCGCGCAGCGAATCTCCGGCTGACCTTCGGCAGCCGCACCGTCTTCGAGAACCTCACCCTCGTCATCGAGGAGGGCGAGCGCGTCGGCCTCGTCGGCGTCAACGGCTCGGGGAAAAGCTCGCTGATGAAGATCCTCGCGGGCGCCATGTCGGCCGATTCGGGAGAGCTTCAGCTCCGGCGCGGCGCGCGGGTGACCTACCTGCCGCAGGAGCCGACGTTCACCGAGGGCGTCACCGTTCGCGAAGAGCTGTCGATCGCCCAGGCCCCCTTGAAAGCGGCCATTTCGGAACACGCCGACATCGCGCGGAAACTGGGCGAGGGGGCCGACGACCCGCGCCTGCTCGCGCGCCTCGCACAGCTCTCCGACACCGTCGAGCGGCTCGGCGGCTGGGACACGGAGCACCACGCCCGAACGCTGCTCGAGCGGCTGGGCGTGAAGGAGTGGGAGACGCCGGTCGCCTCTCTCTCGGGTGGCCAGCGCAAGCGCGTCGCCATCGCCCGCGCGCTGCTCGAGCGACCCGACCTGCTGCTCCTGGACGAGCCGACGAACCACCTCGACGCCGACACGGTCGACTGGCTCGAAGAGGAGCTGGACGCCTTCGGCGGCGCGCTCTTGCTCGTCACGCACGACCGGTATTTCCTCGACGATCTGGTCGACCGCATCGTCGAGATCTCCCCCGGCGCGGGCGTTACATCCTATCCTGGGAATTATCAGGCCTACCTCGAGCAGAAGCTCGTCGCCGAAGAGGAGGCGGCCGTCGCGCAGCACAAGCGCGAGCGCTGGATCGCGCAGGAGGTCGCGTGGCTGCGCCAGGGCGTCGAGGCGCGCCGCACCAAGTCCAAGGCCCGGATCCAGCGCGCACAGAAGCTGATGTCGGAGAAGGGCTTCAAGCGCCCCGACGTCGCCGCGCTGCAGACCGTGGCCGCGCCGCGTCTCGGCAGCACCGTCATCGAGGCCGAGCACCTCTTCAAATCGCTGGGCGGTCGCACGCTGCTGGCCGACACCTCGTTCATCCTGAAGAAGGGCGACCGGGTCGGCATCGTCGGCCCGAACGGCGTCGGCAAAACCACCTTCCTGCGCGTCCTGCTCGGCGAACTCGCGCCCGACAAGGGCACCGTTGTCATCGGGAAGAACACCAAGGTCGCCTACTACGATCAGCAGCGCGCGCAGCTCGACCCCGAAGAGACGGTCTACGACGCGGCGTGGGGCGAGGACCACGTCGAGCTGGGCGGAAAGCGCATCGCCCTGCGCGACTACCTGGACGACCTGCTGTTCCCGCCCGCCATGCAGCGGATGCAGGTGAAGGCGCTCTCGGGCGGCGAGCGCAACCGGCTGCTGCTCGCGCGCCTCTTCCTCATGGGCGCAAACGTGCTGGTGCTGGACGAGCCGACGAACGACCTCGACATCGTGACGCTCAACGTGCTCGAGCGGCTGCTGCTCGACTTCACCGGCAGCGTCCTCCTCGTCACGCACGACCGCTACTTCCTCGACAAGGCCGCGACCTGCATCCTGACCTTTGAAGGCGACGGCCACGTGGTGCGCTACGAGGGCAACTACGACACCTACAAGCGGCTCAAGGCCCAGGCCGACGCCGCCCGGAAGACCACAGCCGAAGCGCCGCGCAAGACCGCCCCCGCCGCTCCTGCGGCTGCGCCGGCGCCCTCGAAGAAGGCCGATCGGCTGTCGTTCAAGGAGCAGCGCGAGCTGGACGGCATGGAGGCCGCTATCGAGGCCGCAGAGACACGGAAAGCGTCGCTCGAAAGTCGCCTCGGAGAGCCCTCGACCTATACTGCCGACCCGCTGCTTGCGCCGCGCCTGCAGGCCGAACTCGCGACCGTGACGAGCGAGGTCGAGCGGCTCTACGAGCGCTGGCAGGAGCTTCAGCAACGTAGCGGCGCATGACGCGCCAGATGGGGAGAGACCAGATGCGTTCGTTCCGACTCTTTTTCGCCGCCCTCGCGATCGCCGCGGCCCTGCCCGCACTTGCAGAGGCGACGACCAACATCCACGCGAAGGAGCACAAGTTCGGCCTCGGCTTCGGAGGCAGCTCCATCGCGAACGGCGTCTCCGGAAAGCTGTTCCTGAACGAGTCGTTCTCGATGCAGGCGACCGCCGGCTACTGGTGGCCCTACGGCCTCGCGCTGGGCGTCGATGCGCTCTTCGAAGGGCCGCAGTTCTGGTCCAATCAGCAGCTTGGTCTGAACTGGTTCGCCGGCGCAGGCGCCGGGGCCGTCATCGGCACCTACTACGTCGACTCGTCGTTCTTCCCGTCGATCTCCGCCGTCGGCGGCGTGAGCTTGCAGCTCGCGCCGATCCCCCTCGAGATCACCGCAGAGATCCGGCCCGTCATCAGCATCGCCGGCGGCACCCACTTCGACTTCGGCGGCGGCGGCGCAATCCGCTACTACTTCTAACCAAATAACAATATGAAAAGAGCAAACGCCGTCCGGGTCACACCGGGCGGCGTTGTGCTGTTCGGACCCTTCCGAACTTCCGCTCAGCGGCGTCGATGGTGGTGCGAGAAGCGGCCGGCCGGGCCCGGAGGGGCGCCGGGAGCGGACCCTGGTGACGAAGCGGCGCCCAGAGGTGCACGCCTCTCGACGGCCACCTCCCGCTTCGGCGCCTGCGGGCGCTGCTCGCTGCGCTGCGGACGAGGCCCGTCCATCCGTCGCTGCTCGGGCCGCTGCTCGGACCGCTGCTCGGGCCGCTGCTCGGGGCGCTGCTCGGACCGCTGCTCGGGCCGCTGCTCGGACCGCTGCTCGAACCTCTGCTCCGTGCGTTGCGGACGAGGCGCATCCATCCGCCGCGGCTCGCTTGGACGCTGCTGCGGTGGGCGCGGACCTTCGCCCGGAGAGCCCTCGGGACGCGGCCGCTGCTGACCGGCCCCCTGCGGCGGACGAGGGCCCCTGCCCGGCTGGCCGCCTCGCGGCGGACCGAAGGGGCGCTGTTCCCTCGTCCCGGGCGGACGACCCTCGGGACGCTGTCCGCGGGGCGCGCCGCGGTTCGGGACGAACTCGCGATCCGGCACGAACGACTGGCCCTCTTCAGGGAAGAACTCCGGGTTCAGTTCGCGCCGCATGTACTTGCGCCAGATCTGGTGCCCGTCGTTGAGCCGCTTCTTGAGCTCCGGGGCATGGCGCGCGAAGTAGTCGGTGACATTGCGGACGTCGCGCACGAGGTACTGCTCGGCCTGCGAGTTGTGTGCGGCCTTCACCACCTGCGGCAGGTCTATGATCGTCGGTCCGTTCCACGCCATCAGGATATTGAACGGCGACAGATCTCCGTGGATCAGGTCGCAGCAGAGCATCCGGACGATCATCCCGACGACGTCGCGGTGGTGCGCGACGGCCTCCTCCGGCGACATCGAGAGGTCGTTGAGGCGCGGCGCGGGCTGGCCGTCCTGCCCCAGCACCAGCTCCATCAGCAGCACGCCCTCGTAGAACAGCTCCGCCTTCGGCACGCGCACGCCGGCGTCGAGCAGCGTCATCAGCGCGTCGTGCTCGGTGTGCATCCACTCGTCTTCGGCCTTCGCGACGCCGTACTTCGTCCGCTTGCCCATGGCGCGCATGTCGCGCGAGTTGCGGACCGAGCGGCCCTCCATGTAGCCGACGTTGTTCTTGAAGTTGCGCTGCGTCCGCTCCTTGTAGACCTTGGCCGCAAGGTAGTTGTCGCCCTTGCGGACGACGAACACCTCGGCCTCCTTGCCGGTCTTCACGCGTTGGACGACCTCGTCGACGATGCCGTCGGCGACGAGCAGCTCGATGCTTGCGGTGTTGGACATGCGACGCTCGGGCCCTTTCCCAGCAGCGGTCGTTAAAGGCTGGAGCGTAGCAGAAATTCAGCTGCGGAGCGGCTCTCCTCCGGTCTCGTTCGCCGGTTCGGGGAGCTCGTCCAGATGAGAGACGATCTCCTCGATCTCCGTGTAGGTCATCGAGAGCGGCTCATCCCGCCGCCACGCGACGCGTCCCGCCTCGTCGATGATCACGACGCAGCGCTTGCTGAGCCCCAGAAGCCCCAGCGCGCCGTACAGCTTCGAGACCTCGCCGTCCGCATCGGCCAGCAGCGGAAAGCCCAGCGAACGCGCCTTCGCGAAGCGTTCGTGCCGCTCCAGATCGTCGACGGAGATGCCCCAGAGCACGGCCCCGGTCGCCTCGAAGGTGTCCCACTGCTGCTGATAGCTCGTCAGCTGGCGGGTGCAGACCGGCGTGAAGTCGCCCGGATAGAAGGCCAGAACCACGCGCTTGCCGCGAAGCTCGCTCAATCGATAGGTCGCGGGCGGCACGCCCTGCAGCGCAAAGTCGGGCGCTTCGTCACCCACGTTCGGTCGGCGCATCGCAGGCTCCTCTCTCGTCACCGTTATTCCGAACCTCGCTTTCTGGCAACCTTCGCGCGTTTTCTTTTTTCGCGGGAGAGTCACGATGTCGCAGCAGGAAGCGTTCGTCATCGACGCCGTTCGAACGCCCGTCGGCAAGCTGAGGGGCGCGCTGTCGGCGGTGCGCCCGGACGACCTCGCGGCGGCGGCCATCTCCGGCCTCTGGAATCGGCACGCCCTCGATGCAACGCTCGTCGACGACGTTTTCTTCGGCTGCGCGAACCAGGCCGGCGAGGACAACCGCAACGTCGCGCGAATGGCGCTGCTGCTGGCCGGTTTGCCTCAGTCGGTGCCCGGGGTCACCGTCAACCGCCTGTGCGGCAGCGGCCTCGAAGCGGTGATTCAGGCGGCACGGGCCATTCGAGCGGGCGACGGCGAGCTGTTCATCGCGGGCGGCGTCGAGTCGATGAGCCGCGCGCCGTGGGCCATGGCGAAGCCCTCCGAGGCCCTTCCCTCCGGCCCGCCCTCGGTCTTCGACACGGCGCTCGGCTGGCGCTTTCCGAACCCGCGCATGGAGGCGCTCTTCCCCCTGGAAGCGATGGGCGTCACCGCCGAGAACGTGGCGAGGCGCGAGGGCATCGACCGCGAGGCGCAGGACCTGTTCGCGGTCGAGAGCCACCGCCGCGCCGTCGCCGCCATCGCCGAAGGGCGCTTCTCGCGAGAGCTCGTCCCCGTCGAAATCCCCCAGAAAAAGGGCGCCCCCGTGATCGTCGACCGGGACGAGGGGCCCCGCGCCGACTGCACCCTCGAGGCGCTGGCGAAGCTGAAGCCGGTCTTCGATCCGCAGGGCAGCGTCACGGCCGGCAACTCTTCGACCTTGAACGACGGCGCGAGCGCCCTGCTCATCGCCTCCGAGTCGTTCGTCCGGCGGCACGGCCTCGAGCCGCTCGCCCGAATCGTCTCGACGGGTCACGCGGGCGTCGACCCGCGCTACATGGGCATCGGGCCGATCCCCGCCTCGCAGAAGGCGCTGGCGAAAGCCGGCCTCACCGCCGCGCAGCTGGATCGCTCCGAGCTCAACGAGGCGTTCGCGGCGCAGGCGCTCGCGTGCGTGCGCGGCCTCGAGCTGGATCCTTCACGCGTCAACGTCGACGGCGGCGCCATCGCCCTGGGCCATCCGCTCGGCATGAGCGGCGCGCGGATCCTGACGACCTTGTCGCACGCCCTCGTCCGCACCGGCGGCCGCTACGGCCTCGCGAGCATGTGCATCGGCGTCGGACAGGGCATCGCCGTCGTCGTAGAAAAGGCCTGATTTTTCGGCCTTTTCAGAACGCTCCGCCGACGGCGACCGTGGCGCCGCCGGAGGTCGGGGCCACAGAGAAGACCGCGTCCTTCGACGCCTCGGACTTGCCGGAGGGCTCGGGAGCCAGACCGAAGTCGAAATAGCGCGGCCACGCGGCCCAGATCGCGCCGACGGCGGCGAGCGCAACACCACCCGCGCCAAGGCCGATGCCCAGCTTCGCGTGCAGGTCGTGACGTTCCACCAGCTCCTGGCGGTCGACGACGACGTCGGCAGCCTTGAGGTCCGCGGCGTCCTGCATCGAGAGCCAGCCGAAGAGGCCACCCACCGCACCGGCGACGACCCCCGCCCCCGCGAGCGCGAGCGGCACGAGCCGAGGCTGACGCAGCTCACGCTCCGCTTCGATCGCCTTCGCCTGCATCTTGCCCACGCGCTCCAGCTCCTTCTGCGCGCTCTGGCAGGCCTGCAGCTCGGCCGTGGACAGCGTGGTCCGCTCGGCCGAACGCTTCGCCTTCGCAAGCGCCTCGGGGTCGATGACGGGCGCCTTCGGCCGCTCCGCCTCGGCCTGCTGATCGGCCGCAGACGCGAGGCTGACGCTCTTGCGCAGCGCCTCGAGCGTCACGGTGAAGCCCAGTTCGGTGTCGCTGCCGCCGGCCAGCTCGAAGGATTCTTCGCGCGGCTTGAACCCCTCGCGCGTCACGGTGAACCGGTGCGACCCCTTCGCGAACGGCTGCGAGAACGGCGTGGTCCCGGCGGGCTGGCCGTCGATCGACAGCTGCGCGCCCTCGGGCACCGACTGGATGGTGAGCAGCGGGCTCGTGATCGACGGGTCAACCTCCGAGAGCCTCACGCCCAGCTTGGTCACCTGGTTCGTGACGGCGGTGAAGCGCTCCTCGCGGGTCCTGTAGCCGCTGCGCGACACCGAGGCGACGTGCGGCCCCGGCGGCAGCTCGAGGGCGAAGAGGCCCGCGTCGTTCACCGGCACCGGCTTGCCGTCCACGCTGACCTCGGCTCCGATGGGCGAGACCGACAGATCCAAGCCGCCCGGCCCCTGCGCGACGATCGGCACCATCGCCACCGTGACGTCCAGGTCGTTTCCGTCGGGCATCGTAAACTTCTTTTCATAGGGCTTGAAGCCGGGAACCTCCAGCTTCACGACGTGAGCCCCCGGGGGCAGCTCGACGCGGTACGGGCTGCGGCCCTCCTGACGGCCGTCGATGAAGACGTCGGCGCCTGTGGGCTCGGTGCTGATCGCGACGAACGCCTTTCGCGCGAGGTCCGCGCGCTCGAGGGTGAAGCGCAGGTCGAGGTCGCGGTCGTCGGGCATCATGATCTGCGCCTGCGCGCGGCGGCGGCCCTCCAGCTTCAACTCGAGGGCGTGGTCGCCCGCCGGGACGACGCCAATGAACGGCGTCTTGCCCAGCACCTTGCCGTCGACGGTGACGGTGGCACCCGACGGCTCGGTGGTGATGGCGAGGGCCGGCTCGGGCGGAAGCTTGGTCAGCGTGAAGGCGGTCTCGACGGAGCGCTCGCGCGAGAAGAGCATTCGGCGGGTCGCGCGGGCGTAGCCCTGCTTCTCGACGGTCAGCACGTGCTCGCCGTCGGGGCTCGGCGCGATCACCGGCGTGTTGCCCAGCAGCTGCCCGTCGATGCGGACCGAGGCGCCGGCCGGCTCGCTCGTCACCACGAAGGTCGCCTGCTCGGCCTTGGGCGAAAGCACCCGCAGCGTGTCGAGGTCGCGGCCTTCGGGCACGTCCAGCGTCGTCGACGCCTCCAGGTAGCCCTCCTTCGAGAGCAGCAGCTCGTGGGGACCGGGCTTGAGGAGGCCTATCCACGGCGTGCGTCCAACCTCCGCGCCGTCCAGCTTGAGGGCGGCGTCGGGCGGGTCGGAGCGGATGACGATCTGGCTGGGCGGCAGCTCGGGCTCGACCACCTTCGCGCGGATGGGCGCCTTCTGGTTGCCGGCGGTGCCGGGGCCGCGCAGCTGCGTGTCGTAGCTCTCGATGTAGTACTCGAGGTCGCGGGTTACGAAGATGCCGGGCACGCTCGCGGCGTAGATGTTGAGGGCGCCCGGCACCGCCAGCATCGGCAGCGAGTAGTAGCGGGTCTCGCCGACGGGCCGGTAGTAGAGGGTCGGCAGGTAGGGACCGGCGGCGGCGGTGATGGTCGCGCGCATCACCAGCTCCTTGCCGCGCTCGGCTTTGGAGATGCTGGTGTGCTTGACGACGACGGCACCCGCGCCTGCGGCAGCCTTCGCCGGTGCGGCCTGCGCCACCTGCGACACGATTCCGCCGAGGCCGACGGCGAGCACGAGTGTGAGGGCGGATGGGGCGAGGCGCTTCATGACGGGTCCCGCGCTCCGTCGGCCCGGCAGGGCCCTCGACGGGCTCTACCTGCGAAAGGTCAGAATCAGGTTCAGGTCGCCGACTGCGGGCGACTGGATGTCCAGCTTGAACGGCTTGCGCTCCACCGCGAGCCCGAACGCCGACGGCCCGATCCGGTTGTCGTTGGCGCTCACGAGCGCCATGGGCGTCACCGAGACGTCCATCAGCATGCTCTTCGCAGCGCCGACCACCTTCGGCGCCAGCACCACGGTGAAGCGGCCGGCCTTGATGCGAAGCTTGGTGGGCGCATTGACGAACGGCACCTCGACGTTTCGGCCGCGACCGCCCTTGTTCGTACCGGCGTCGACCTCGAACTCGTTCGACAGCGACCGGATCGACAGCACGCCGAAGACCGGCACCTTGCCCTTCTGGGCCGCGGCCTCTTTCGCCTTCTTCTCCTTCTCCTCGCGGCTTTTTTGCTCCTGCTCGGCCGCGAGGCGCTGGCGCTCGGCCTCGAGAGCGGCCTCACGGGCCTTCTCTGCGGCCTCGGCCTCCTGCTTCGCGCGCTCCCGGGCCTGCCTGACGAGCTCGTTCCGGCGCTCGAGCTCCTTGCCGTGCGCCTCGATTTGTTCGGAGAGCGACCCGACTCGCGCAGCGAGCTCGGAGGTGGCCTTCGGCGTCCTGAGTTCGCCTGTTCCGAACAGCAGCGCAGCCCCGGCACCGGCGCCCAGGGCGAACGCGAACAACGCCTGAAGGATGATGCCGGGACGCAAGGGGTGACGGCCTTTCGGTTCCCCGGGGCGGCGTGCCCCGCGCGGGTCCGGTCGAGGGTGTGTGAACCGGCCGGGAACAGTACCATGCCGCACACGTTCGGCAACTTCGTGAAAACGTCCGTTCCCTTGACACTGCGGCCCCCCGGCGGTGTTATCGAACGACGGACGACGCGGCGAATGGAGCGGGGCAAGCGCGCCCGAGCCGACCGCCGCCGCGGGCTTCCGAAAGCCCCGAGCGAGGCCTCTTGCGCACCTGCACCGTGTGTGAAACCCAGTACGGCGACGATGTGCTGGTCTGTCCCGAGGACGGGGCGAAGACCCGCGGAGGGACGCCTCCGCCGCGCCTGACGACCGAGCAGGTGGACCCGCTGATGGGCCGCATGGTCGGCAGCTACCGGATCACGAAGCTGCTGGGCCGCGGCGGCATGGGCACCGTCTACGCCGCCGAACACCCGGCCATCGGGTCGCGCGTCGCCATCAAGTTCCTGAAGGAGCAGTACGCAGGAGACAAGGCGATCGTGTCGCGCTTCTTCAACGAGGCCCGGGCGGTCAACGTCATCAACCACGACAACATCGTGCGCGTCGTCGACTACGCCTTCCTCGACGACCAGATGCCTTACTTCGTGATGGAGATGCTCGACCAGGGCTACGAGCTGGGGAAGCTGACGAAGGGTGCGGGGCCGGTGGGGCTCGAGGTGGCGGGGCCGATCGTGCTGCAGGTGTGCGATGCGCTTCAGGCCGCACACTCGCACAACATCGTCCACCGCGACCTGAAGCCCGACAACATCTTCCTTGCCGAGCGGAGCGGGCGAAAGCACTTCGTGAAGCTGATGGACTTCGGCATCGCGAAGCTGGCCGGCGCCGCAGAGCAGGGTCAGACCCAGACCGGCATGGTGATGGGCACGCCGCACTACATGAGCCCCGAACAGGCTTCGGGGATGTCGAGCCGCATCGACGGCCGCAGCGACCTCTATTCGCTGGGCGTCATCATGTACCAGATGGCGGCGGGGCTGCTGCCGTTCAAGGGCGAGTCGTTCGCAGAAACGCTGGTGGCGCACATCACGCAGCCGCCGAGGCCGCCGCGCGAACTGAACCCCAACGTGCCGCCGCGGTACGAGCAGATCATCCTCAAGACGATCGCGAAGCGGCCGGAGGAGCGCTACCAGACGGCCCGCGAGCTGGCGATGGACGTCGCCGAGCTGATGCGGACGCTCGGACTCTCGACCGAACTTCCGTACGTGGGTACGGAGAGCGCCCCGGGGGCTTCGGTCGGCTCGGCGCACACCGTGGTGCGCACGCCGCCGCAGACGCCGGTGGTGCCCGGCGGGCGTCATCAGGCCACCGACGGCGCGACGATTGCGCTCAGCGCCGAAGACCTCATCGAGGGGGAAGAGACACGTTTGCCGGGGCCGCGTCCGGAGCCTGTGGAGACCGCAGCATCCTCGGCGACACCGTCCGCGGCGAAGCCCGCAGCGCCGACTCCGGCGACGATGAAACCGGCCGCGGCCGCCCGGAAGGGCTCCGCCGCCGCCGTTGTGCTGGTCTGGGCGCTGGGCATCGTCCTGGGCGCGGGCACCGTGGTGGGGCTGCGCAAGGGCGGCGTCATTCAGACGCGGGGCGATGAACTCGCGGCCGAAGTGAAGTCGCTGGAGGCCAATCTCCAGGCCCTGCCGCCGCTGCCCCCGCTGCCGCCCGAGACCACACCCGCAGCGGAGAAGACGCCTGAGCCTGCGCCAGCCGCTCCTGCAGCAGCGCCGCCGCCCCCCGCGGACGCGGCCGCCGCCAAGCCCACGCAGCCGTGACGCGGGCAACGGACCTTTGGGCGCGTCTGTCCCGCCACGAGGCCGCCGATGCAAGCGAGCGCGACAGCGTTCGTCGAATTCAGGAGCTGCTCGAGACCGCAGCCGAGCCGTTTTCGCGGCGTCAGCCCGAAGGGCACGTCACCGGCTCGGCCATGGTGCTGGGGCCGGACGGCCGGGCGTTGCTGCTGCACCACGCGCGCCTCGGACTGTGGGTGCAGCCAGGCGGTCACGTCGAGGACGGAGAGAGCCCCGAGGCGGCGGCGCTGCGGGAGGCGCGGGAAGAAAGCGGTCTCGCCGATCTCGTCGTGGTCCCTGACGAGACAGGCGTGCCGATGCTCCTCGACATTGACGTTCATCCCATTCCTGCGAACACGAAGCGGGCCGAGCCGGCGCACCACCACCACGACGTCTGCCTGCTGCTGACGACCGGGCGGCCCGAGACGGCCCGGTTCGACCCCGACGAGAGCCGTGCGATGCGATGGGTCGATGCGGACGCGGCGGCGCTGCTGCCGTTGGACGGTGCGACGGTTCGTCGGCTGGGCAAGGCCTTTTCGTGGCACGCACGCGGGCGGGGATCGAAAACCGCCTGAAAAGCCCCGCGATCCGCAAAGTTGTCCACCGTCCACAGCGCGCTGTGGCTCAAATCACGCTGGTTTCGCCCAGCCTGTGGACAACCGGGTCCAGGAGCACAGGATCTTCAAGAAAAAAGCCGGATCGCGATATGCCCCGTTTCGGTGCGGGCCGACATTTCCCGCGAAATCCGGCTGGTTTCGAGCGAGCCCCCGAGCGGCCGTCCACAAGTTGTCCACAGGTCGCCCACGGGCCTGCGGATCCCCTTGAAAAGCGGCAGAAACAGGCGCTTCAGCGGCCCAGGACGGTGCGGACCGCCCACAGTTCGGGGAAGAACTTCGTGGAGAGGGTGCGATGGAGGTAGGCGGCGCCCTCGGAGCCGCCGGTGCCCTGCTTCATGCCGATGGTCCGCTCGACCATCCGGACGTGCCGGGCGCGCCAGTGGAGCACCAGCTCGTCGTACTCGATGAAGCTCTCGCAGAGCAGGTAGAGCGCGTAGCGGTCGGCGTCGCGATCGGCCCCCTCGTAGACCTCGCGGAAGACGTCGACGAGGCCGGTGTCGACGTCGCGGCGGCCGCGCGTTGCGCCGGGACCGAGCAGTGACGGCGGCACCGCGAAGCCCCGCTTCGACAGCACTGCGAGCAGCGCATCGTAGAGGGACGGTTCGCCCATGCGGCGCGTGACCTGCGCGAGCCCCGGGTCGTCCTGCATGTGCGCCAGCACCGCCGGCTCGCCGGCCCCCGAGAGGAACTCGACCTCGCGAAACTGCATCGACTGGAAGCCGGAGGCCGGCCGCAGCAAGCTCCGGAAGGCGTTGAACTCCTGCGGCGTCATCGTCTCCAGCACGTCGATCTGCTCGATGAGGACGCGCTGGATGGTTGCGACGCGCTTGAGCCCCTTCAGGGCCGGCAGCACCTCCCCCGCGGCCAGCGTGCGCGCCACGCGATCCAGCTCGTGGAGCATCTGCTTGAACCAGAGTTCGTGGACCTGGTGCACGACGATGAAGAGCATCTCGTCGTGGTGGGGCGGCTCGCTCAGGCGCTGCTGAAGCGACAGGAGTTGCGGCACCTTCAAATAGGAGCCGTACGTCACGCGGGTGTCCGACATGGGCGCGGACTCTACCCTCGGCTTGGTCCGGTGGGAGGACGAATCGCGGCTTGCCATGGCCCTCGGCCGCATGCCATTCCCAGCGGCCGCGGAGGTGGACGGTGAGCGTGACGACGGTGCTGGTGCCGGTCTCGGAGGGTGAGGCCGAAGCGCTCGTCTCGGGGTCTGGGCGTGAGGCCGCCATCGAGGCGGTGGGGCTCCGTGCGTCGGTGCTTCGGGCCCGTGTGGCCCGGGTCGACGCGCTGCGCGACGAACTGCATCTGATGTTGTTCGAGAAGTGGTCCGCGGCGCGTTCGAGGGAGGGCGCGGTCAGGCGATTTCTGAGGGCCTTTCAGAAGAAGCGACCGGCGCAGGCGGCGACGGGCTACGACCCGTTCGTGCAGCTGTTCGGCCGCTCGCTGCCGGTGGCCGGCGATGCGCCCCGTGCCGTGGCGACGCGACTCTCGGCGCTGCTCGCGATGGATGAGGCGGCCTTCGAATCGGAGCTCGCTGCCGATCTCGCGACCTTCGACGTCCGGGCCGGCACGCTGTTTCAGGACTCGCCGCGTTCGCCATCACCAGAGTTGACACCACACATCACGGATGCAGTCTCGGCCATCGCATCCGCGTTGGCGTCCGAGGCTCCTCTCGCGCCCGTCCTCGACGCGCTCGTGAGGCTTTCGGCGTGGAGCCGGCCGGTGTGGCGGCTCGACGGCGAGACGCTGGGCGGTCTGCTTCAGGAGCTGGGCATCGGCATCGCGCCCTCGCGCGGCGGCGTGCTGTTCGAGGAGGTCGTCGCCGTGAGCACCGAGCGCCTCGAGGCCTTGCCGCAAGGGCTCTCGGGCTTCTCGGGCGTGGGCGCGGTGCTGACGAGCGCCCAGGTGCAATCGCTCGCTGCGGCGCTCCGGATGCAGCGCGGGCGGCTGTCGCACAACGCGGCGGCGGCCGAGGACGACGCCCGCATCGTGATGCGACACGCCCGGCTTCTCGAGGAGGCGACGCTCTTCGCGGAGGCCGAGGGACTGGCTCTGGCCGAGGCGGCGGGCATCGAGTGGCACGACCGAAACCGGTGACCATCGGCAGGGTCTTGCACGGCCGGACCGGTGCTACTGTCCCGCGCCATGACGCGCCCGAACGTCCGCTTGTCCCGCATCCTCCCGGCCGTGATGCTCTTCATCACAGCGTGCGGCGGATCCCCTGAAAACGAGCCTGTTTACGGCGAAGAGTCGGAGGCGCTGACCATGTGCCCCGGGCCGAACATCGTCACGGGCATCGACGTCTCGTCGTGGCAGGGCACCATCGACTGGGACAAGGTGAAGGCGACGAACCACCAGTTCGCCATCGCGCGTGTCTCCTACGCCACTTCGGTCGATTCGAAGTTCGACTACAACTGGAGGGAGATGAAGCGGGTCGGGATGATTCGCGGCGTCTACCAGTACTTCGAGCCGAACATCGATCCTGTGGCCCAGGCGAACGTCCTGCTGCGGAAGGTCCCGAAGCTGGAGCCGGGCGACCTGCCGGCCGTTCTGGACGTCGAGAGCACCGGCGGCGGGCGCTCACCTGCACAGATCTCGGCGGCCATCCGGGCATGGATCGCCACGGTGAAGGCGGCCCACGGCCGCGACCCGATCATCTACACGGGCAAGTACTTCTGGGACGACAACGTCAAGTCGAGCGAGTTCAGCACGCTGCTGCTGTGGCTCGCGAACTACTCGTCGAACTGCCCGATCCTCCCCTCGCCCTGGAAGGCGTGGAAGCTCCACCAGCACTCGAGCACCGGCCGCGTCTCGGGCATCACGGGCAACGTCGACCTGAACAAGTTCGACGGCACGCGCGCGGATCTGCAGGAGCTCGCCGGCATTCCGCGCTGCACGGCGGCGTGTGACGGCGACGTGCTGGTGGCGGCCTCGTGCGAGCGGATCGACTGCTCGGTCGGCGGCAGCTGCGTCTCTGACACGTTCGGCCCGCGCTGCGTCAACAGCGCCTGTCCCGCGACCGGCACCGCGAAGGTCTGCGCGACGGCGACGCGCATGGGCGACTGCAGCAACGGCGCGGTCGTCGCAACGGCCGCCTGCCCTGACGCGTCGTACTGCACAGCGACCACGGCGGACGGCGCGCCCACCTGCGTCTCGGCCTTTTGCGTTCCCAACTCGACCGAGAGGCCGGTGCCGCACGACGACTGCTTCATCGAACGCGACGTCGTGGCGCACTGCGATGCGGCGGGCGCGCTCTCGCTCGAGCGCTGCCCCCAGGGAGAGCTCTGCGTCACGAGCGGCGAGAAGGCCCACTGCGGCGCGCCGCTCTGCCCCGCTGACGGCAGCCCGGCGCTCGCGTGCGTCGACGCCAACACGCTCGGACGCTGCGCGGGCGGCGACATCGTCGACACCGTGGACTGCGTGACGCTGGGCGGGCGCTGCACCTCGGCGGGAGGCCAGGCGCCCCACTGCGCGTCGACGATCTGCGTCGCCTCGCCGTCGGTGGTCCCCGAGGCCCACACCGCCTGCACCGAGGAGGGAAAGCTCGCGACCTGCGACGCGCAGGGTCTCGTCGTCGAGCTCGAGGCCTGTCCGGCGGGCATGGAATGCGTCACGAGCGACGACGGTTTCGGCGAGTGCGTCTCGCCGGGCGCGGGCGGCGATGTGGGCTGCGGATGCACCGGAGGCGCATCGGAGGACGCGATGCTGCTTCTGCCCGCCCTGCTGCTCGTCCGGCGACGTCAGGCGAAAAAGACGCGCGCCACGTCGTAGAGCTCGTCGACCGTCTTCAGCTTCCCAGCGACCACCGAGAGCGGCACCGGCTCGATCTCCGTGCCCTTGAGCGCCGTCATGGTGCCGTAGCGGTCGAGGTGGACGAAGTCGGCCGCAGCGACGCCGAACTGCGTGGCGAGGACGCGATCGCGCGCCGTCGGCGAGCCGCCCCGCTGCACGTGGCCCAGCACCGAGACGCGGGTCTCGATCTTCAAGCGGCGCTCGATCTCGCCCGCCAGCACCTGCGCGATGCCGCCGAGCAGCGGACGTCCGAACTCGTCCACGCCGCGCGCCACCAGCTCCGCGTCCTTCTTGCCGTCCATCTGGATGCGCGCGCCCTCGGCGACGACGACGATGGAGAAGCGCGAGCGCTGATGGCGCCTGTCGAGCGACGCACAGACGGCGTCGAGGTTGATCGGATGCTCGGGGACCAGCACCAGATCGGCCCCGCCGGCGATGCCGCAGTGCGTCGCGATCCAGCCGGCGTGGCGGCCCATCACCTCGACGATCATCGCGCGGCTGTGGGCCTCGGCGGTGGAGTGCAGCCGGTCGATCGCCTCGGTGGCGATGGTGACGGCGGTGTCGAAGCCGAACGTGACGTCGGTGCCGGGAATGTCGTTGTCGATGGTCTTCGGGACGCCGACGATCTTCACGCCGCGCTCCGAGAGCTTGTTCGCAACGTTGAGCGTGCCTTCACCGCCGATCGCCACCACCGCGCCGATGCGCAGCTTCTCGATGTTGCGGAGCACCTCGTCGACGCGGTCCTTCCCGTTCGCGTCGGGCTTGAACGGGGTCGCGCGCGACGTGCCGAGGATGGTGCCGCCCAGATGCAGGATGCCGCGGACACGGTCGCGGTTGAGCCGCTCGTGCATGGTCGGCTCCATGAGGCCGCGCCAGCCCTCGCGGATGCCCATCACCTCGTCGCCGTACTCGTCGGCCCGTCGGACGACCGCACGGATCACCGCGTTGAGGCCAGGGCAGTCACCGCCGCCCGTCAGCACCGCAATCTTTCCCATCGAACACCGCCTTATCCGGCCCGCGCGTCGGACGCGTTCAGAAGCGCGCAGTCTCGCCGCCGAGAGGCCGGGGAGCAAGCGTCCCCGCCTCGGCCTCTTGCCGTCGAACCGCCGGCGTTCGCACCTCTTCGAGAGATGGACACGCGCATCGAGCATGACGCATTGGGCGAAGTGAAGGTGCCGGCCGCTCGCCTCTGGGGGGCGCAGACCGAGCGGGCGAGGGTTCACTTCCAGATCGGCGACGCGACGATGCCCTGGCCGCTCCTGCGCGCGATGGTCCGCATCAAGCGGGCGGCAGCGAGAGTGCATCGCGAACTCGGGACGCTCCCCCCAGAGATCGCCGATGCCATCGCCGAGGCGGCGGGCGAGGTGCTGTCGGGCCGTTGGCCGAACGAGTTCCCGCTCTCGCCCTGGCAGTCGGGCAGCGGCACGCAGAGCCACATGAACGTGAACGAGGTGCTGGCGAACCGGGCGAGCGAACTGCTGGGTGGCGGGCGCGGCGCCGAGCGGCGGGTTCATCCGAACGACCACGTCAACAAGGGGCAGTCGACGAACGACCTGTTCCCGACCGCGCTGCACCTCGTCGCCCTCGAGCAGCTCGAAGGGCCGATCCTCGACGCGCTCGATCCGCTCTGCGCCACGCTGCACGCTCATGCGGAGGCTTGGGCTGGACTCGCGAAGACGGGCCGCACCCACCTGCAGGACGCCACGCCGATTACTCTTGGGGAAGAGATTAACACCTGGCGACTGCAGCTCGAGACCGCGCGCAACGGGCTCGTCGAGCGGGCCCGGGAACTGTGCCGGCTGCCACTCGGAGGAACGGCCGTGGGCACGGGCATCGGCGCCCCACCCTCCTTCGGCCCGCTCGTCGTTCGCGAACTCGCGCGAGAGACGGGCTTCGCGCTCGCCCCCGCCGCGCATCCCTCTGAAATGATGGCCGCGCACGACGGCCTCGTCGCCGCACACGGTGCGCTGCGCAGGCTCGCGGTGGCGCTGATGAAGATGACGGGCGACGTGGCGCTGATGGCCAGCGGCCCACGCTGTGGCTTCGGGGAGCTTCTGCTGCCGGAGAATGAGCCGGGCTCGTCCATCATGCCGGGCAAGTCGAATCCGACGCAGGCCGAGGCGCTGACCCTCTGCTGCCTGCGCGTCCTCGGCAACGACACCTGCGCCTCACTCGCCGGCCTGCAAGGGCGCTTCGAGCTCAACGTCGCGGGCCCGCTCTTCGGCGTGCTGTTCGTCGAATCCACCCGCCTTCTCGCCGACGGCATGCGCTCGTTCGATCGGCACCTCGCCCGCGCGATGCGCCCCGACACGGCACGCCTCTCCGAGCAGCTCGGGCGGTCGCTGATGCTCGTCACCGCGCTCGTGCCCCACATCGGCCACGACGCCGCAGCCCTCATCGCGCGCCACGCCCATGAGAACGGACTCGACCTGAAGACGAGCGGCGAGGTGCTGGGGCTCGTGACGCCGGACGATTTCGACACCTGGGTCGACCCGGATCGACTCGCGCGACCACCGACGATGCACTGACCCGCCGAGAGCTACTCGAGCGTGCGCGCGTCGGTGAGCAGGCTCTCGAGCCCCGCATCGTCCGCGTCGTAGTACCGGCGAATCCGGCCCTCGCCGTCGACCAGCACGATCTTCTCGCCGTGGACGATGTCCCAGATGTCGGGCTCGCCGGGCTTCTGCTCGCGGAACATCGCGATCTTGAAGCCGTCGATCACCGCCCGCTCCACCGCCTCGCGCGGCCCCGTCACGAAGCGCCACCGGCCGAAGTCGGCGCCGAACTTGCGCCCGAACGCCTCGAGCATCGGCGGCGTGTCGTTCTCCGGGTCGACTGTGATGCTGAGCAGCTGCAGCGACGTTCCCTTCGACCGCTCCTGCACCGTCGCCATCTTCCGCGTCAGCATGGGGCAGATGGTCGGGCAGGTCGTGAAGATGAAGTTCACCGCCGTGGGATGCCCCCGCAGCGCGTCTGAGCCAAACGGCTTGCCCGACTGATCTACGAACGAGAACGCCGGGAGCGGCATCAACACCGGCAACTCGGACCTCTGCCTCGGACCGTCCAGCGCCAGCGCCCCGAACAGCAGCGTCAGGTAGCCGATTGACGCCAGCATCATGCCCCGGCCCCAACGGGTCCCCGCGCTCGCCCGCAGCCCGGTCAATGACCAGACGAGGAAGACGAGCCCCAGCCCCCCCGAGACGACGAGGTACCTCAACCCGCCCACCCCGAAGCGCGGCAGCATCAGCGTCACCGGCACCAGCACTGCCGTGTAGGCGACGATGGCATAGCGCGTCGCCTCATCGCCATGCGTCAGCGGCAGCACGCGAATGCCCGCCCTCGCGTAGTCCTCCTTCAGGTACAGCGCGATGGCCAGAAAGTGCGGCAACTGCCACAGGAACATCACCGTGAAGAGCGCCATGCCGCCGGGCTCGAGCCCACCCGTCTTCGCCGCCCACCCCAGCAGCGGCGGGATCGCTCCCGGCAACGCGCCGACGATCACCGCGTGCGGACTCCGGTACTTCATGGGCGTGTAGACCGCGACGTAGCTGACAATGGCCAGCGCCGCCAGCGCACCGGTGAGAGCGTTCGCCCCCAGGGTGAGCGCGACGACGCTCACGACCGACAGCACGAGCCCCTGCCACAGCGCCCACGCCGGACGCACCGACCCCGACGGCAGCGGCCGACCGCGCGTGCGCTTCATCATCCCGTCGGTGTCGCGCTCGAGAAAGCAGTTGAGCGTGTTCGCCGCCGCCACGGCCGCACTCGTCATCGCCATGACGAACAGGGCGTGTAGAAGCCCGATGTGCCCCGGCGCCATGGCCAGACCACCCGCCGTCGTCACCAGCACGAGGGCGCTGAGCCGCGGCTTCCCCAGAAGGAACAGCTCGCGCAGCACCGCCGAAGGTTGCGCCGTGGCCTCGACCGTCATGCCCTTCGCACCCTCGTCCGCACGCATGGGCCCCATGCCCCGCAAGAAGCGTCGCGGTGTAACAGCCCACGGCGCGCGCAATCAAGTGCACCCGCGACCTGCGACCGTTCGTCGCGCCCGTACTTCCCGTCGACCGGTCGCCCGTTTTTTGTTGACCCGTCCCTGCTCGGAGGATAGAAGCCGCGCTCCCGCGCCGGTCTGGTCGGCGGCGCAGGGCGCGGTAATACCGCGCTCCCGAGTTCATCGGGGAGTGGCTCAGCCTGGTAGAGCACTTGGTTCGGGACCAAGGGGTCGCAGGTTCAAATCCTGTCTCCCCGACCACTTGAAGGCCCTGAGATCCTTGGAGAAATCCAACGGGCTCAGGGCCTTCGACTTTTCCCTCCACCACTGAACGCACCACCCACGCACCAAACGGCGCACCAAGACCGTCTGCGGTGATTGCCGCGGGCACCTCCGTGACCACCGGCTCGGCACGCGGCACGGGCATGTCGTCGAAGGCCAGGCGATTCACCGCCGCCCACATGTCTTCCACGTCAAGGTGGCCGTAGATCTCGCTCGTGATCGCCGGATCACTGTGGCGCAGGATGCGCTGGGCGCGGTGCATGTCGGCTCCGGCCTTGAGCAGCAGTGTCGCCGTGGTGTGGCGCAGGTCGTGGAACCGCACGGGTCGGGGCTGCGCCTTCGGCCAAAGCACCATTCCGCACTGAGGGCACTTGCGTGGCGCGGCGTCGGGGTGCGCTGCCTCGAACTTCTTGCCCGTCGCCTTGCAGCGTCGGCAGGTGTGCAGGTAGCCCTCGACGATGCCTGCGCGAGCCAGCCCGAGCAGCATCGCCGTGATCGGCGCTCCGAGGATGTATCGCTGGAGCCTCCCGCGCTTGTTGTACGTGCGAACGGGTTTGCAGCGGTTCTTGACCCACCACACAAGCCGGTGAGAGTCACCGTCGCGTCGAGGGGCATCGGCTCAAGCCCCTCGCGTCGGCACCGTCTGAGACTGTCGACCTCCTGCACCTCGACGTTCGCAGCCGGATGCGCCGCCTGTGATGGGTCCCCGAACAAGGATGGGAGTTGCGCTAGGGGCACCGTCAGGTGAGGTGCATCCGTGGCAGGATGTGAAGTTCAGGGGGCCGTCGAAGTGTTGACCGCCGATCCGGCGCGGGCCTTTCTGAGGAGCGTTCGCATGCCACCCGTCAAGCGCCTATCTCCCCCCTCGTCGAAGCGCGTCATCGACGGGCTGCGGTCGTTGGCGGCCCGAACGTCGAACGAGCGGGGGGCTCAGCGGGTCGCGTGGGGCCCCGTCTGGCGCGAGGCGCGCGCATGGTTCACCGAGCGCGTGCGTGACGAGCTCGGCCTGCCGGTGCAGACGGACGCCGCCGGGAATGCCTGGGTGACCCTTCCGGGCGCCTCCAAGGACGGCATCATCATCGGCAGCCACCTCGACTCCGTGCCGAACGGTGGCTGGCTTGACGGCGCGCTGGGCGTCGTCGCCGGCATCGAGGCGCTTCGACGCCACGCTGCCGTGGGCACGCCACCCGTGACGCTGCACCTGGTCGACTGGGCCGACGAGGAGGGCGCGCGCTTTGGTCGCAGCCTGACCGGCTCGGCCGCCTCGGCCGGCACCCTCGACGCGGAGCGAGAGCTCGCACACCTTGTCGACAGAGGCGGCGTTCGTCTCCCGGACGCGCTGCGGGAGAACGGCATCGAATTGCCGCGCATGGCCGAGGCGCACGCCTACCTGAAGGGGCTCGGCGCAAAGGCCTATCTGGAGCTTCACATCGAACAGGGGCCGGTGCTCGAGAAGCTCAAGCGGCCGGCCGGCGTCGTGCTCGGAACGATGGGCGTCGAGCGGCACACGGTTCGTTTTCGGGGGCAGGCGGTGCATGCCGGCGCGACGCCCATTCCGCTGCGTCAGGACGCGTTCCTTGCGGCGGCCGAGTTCGCCCTGGCCTGCCGCGACATCGGCCTGTCGTTCTCGGGACGGACGCCGCGCACACGCGTTGTCGCCACGTGCGGCGTCGTGAAGGTCGAGCCCGGGTTCGTCACCGCGGTGCCGGGGGCCACGGAGATTTCGCTCGACCTGCGAGCGCTCGATGCGAAGGTGCTCGCGCGAATGCAGGCCGCGGCCGAGAGGGCAGCGCGCGCCGCCGCCAAGAAGAACCGATGCACCGTGAACTGGAGTCCGCTGCTGTCGATTCCGCCGCGCCCGTTCGACGGCACCCTGCTCGAACTCTGCGCCAAAGCGGTGCGCGAGTACACCGGCTCGGCTCCGGAGCTTCCCTCGGGTCCGCTGCACGACGCCGCCGAGATGGCGCCGCTGATGCCGACCGTGATGCTCTTCGCGCAATCCTCGCCCGGTATCTCGCACACGCGACTCGAGGACACGCCGCGGCCGCACCTCGACAAGTCGATACGCGCGTTCCTGCGGCTGGTGGAGTCGACCGTGGCCCACGTCGAGGCTGGTCGTGCAGGGGATGACGCGCGTCCGCGCGCGGTCGCAAAGAAGCGGTCAGGCCGTTGAGCGGCGCGGCCCTGCCGTCGAAGTGAGGGCCGGGCCCGCCGATGGGAGGGCGAGCGGCAGCGCCGCCCCACCGCATGCAAGCGAGCTCAGCCCTCGAAGGCTGCGTCGGTCAGCTCGAGTCCGCGGTCGATGATCGCGAAGCCCTCGCGCAGCTGCTCCTCGGTGATCATGAGAGGCGGGTTGCAGGTGAACGATGCCCAGCGCACGAAGGTGAACAGCCCGTTGTCCTTGAAGAACTTCGCCAGCGCGTTCATGGCCGGGTGAGAGCCGTTGAACGGCGCGAGCGGCTCATTCTTCGCGTTCTTGCGCACGTCGATCATGCCGAAGAGGCCGACGTTGCGGCCTTCGGCGACGGACGGGTGCTTCGCCTGCAGACGGTCCATCTCGGCGCGCATGACGCGGCCCAGACGCGCGGCATTCTCGATCATGCCCTCGTCGAGCATCACCCGCAGGACGGCCTCGGCGGTGGCGAGCCCCACCGGGTGCGAGTTGTAGGTCAGCCCGCCCCAGAAGACGTTCTTGCGGAAGTGGTCGGCGACCTTGTCGCGCAGGCCGACGGCCCCCAGCGGGAAGTAGCTGCTGGTGAGCCCCTTCGCGAGCGTCACCATGTCCGGGATGACGTCGTCGTGCTCGAACGCGTACATCTTCCCGGTGCGGCCCATGCCGGCCATCACCTCGTCGCACACCAGCAGGATGCCGTACTTGTCGCACAGCGCCCGCACACCCTTCAGCCAGCCCTTCGGCGGCGCCAGCACGCCGTTGGTGCCCGTGACCGTCTCGCGGAACAGCGCCGCGATGGTGTGCGCGCCCTCCATCACGATGGTCTCCTCGAGGTACTTCAGGTGGTTCGCGGTGATCTCCTCCTCGGTGCGGCCAAACGAGTGCTCGTAGGGCCACGGGTCCATGTAGTGCACGATGCCCGGGGAGGCCGGCTCGTTGGCCCAGCGCCGCGGGTCGCCCGTCAGGCCCATCGTGAGGTTCGTGCCGCCGTGGTAGCTGCGGTAGCTGGCGAGGATCTTCTGTCGCCCGGTGTAGAGGCGCGCGGCCTTCACGGCGTTCTCGTTCGCCTCGGCGCCGCCCAGCGTGAAGAAGAACGTGTTGATGTCGCCCGGGGTGATCTCCGCCAGCAGCTGACCCAGGCGCGCACGCACCTGCGTCGCCGTCTGCGGGTAGACGAAGATCAGCTCGTCGATCTGCCGCTTCATGGCGGCCATCACCTTCGGGTGCGCGTGGCCGATCAGCACGCTCATGAGCTGCGAGTTGAAGTCGAGGATGCGCTGCCCCTCGGGCGTCCAGAGATAGACCCCCTCGGCGCGCGCAATGGGCAGCGGCGCGACGGCGTCGGTCGCGCTCCAGGTGTAGAGCGTGTGACGCTTGCAGAGGTCGATCATCCGGTCGGTCGGCATCGGCTCGGCGGCGTAGGGGTTCGGGTAGCCGATATACTCAGTGGACGACATCGAATGTACTCCCGTGAATGAAGTGTATTGGGTGTCGACCGTCAGGACATCCAGCTGGCGTCGGACTGGGCAGCCCACTTCTCGGTGACCTTCCGGGGGCGGCTCCAGAAGCGGAAGCCGTCCCAACCGGTCATGTCGCCGTGGCCGAACTTCGAGTCGTTGAAGCCCCCGAAGGAGAACGGCTCGCGCGGCACCGGAACGCCGACGTTGATGCCCACCATTCCGGCCTCGAGCCGCTCCGAGGCGTAACGGGCCACCGCGCCGCTCGTGGTGAAGATGGCCGCGCCGTTCGCGTACAGGCTGCGGTGCTGCAGGGCGATGGCCGCCTCGAGCGTCGGCACGCGCACGATGGAGAGCACCGGCCCGAAGATCTCCTCACAGCCGGCAGGCATGTCGATGCTGACGTGGTCGAGGATGGTCGGACCGACCCAGTGCCCGGGGGCGCCGCCGACGTTCCTGCCGCGCCCGTCCAGCAGCACCTTGGCGCCGCGTCGCTCGGCCTCGTCGATGTAGCGCGTGATGCGCTCCACCGAAGGCCCGTTGATGATCGAGCCCATGTCGGCGCCCAGCTGGATCTTCGCGGCCACCTTCACCATGGCGTCGATGATGTGCTGGACGTCGCCGACCGCGACCATGAGCGACGAGGCCATGCAGCGCTGGCCGGCGCAGCCGAACGAGGAGGCGATGACGTTGGTGCTCGTCAGCTCGAGGTCGGCGTCGGGCACGACGACGACGTGGTTCTTGGCGCTGCCCAGGCAGAGCATCCGCTTGCCGTGCTGCGCGCCGCGGGCGTAGAGGATCTTCGCGACCTTCGTGGAGCCGACGAACCCCACCGCCTTGACGTCCGGGTGGTCGACGATGGCCTCCACCGCCTCGCGTTCGCCGTTGACCACGTTGAACAGCCCGTCCGGAAGCCCGGCCTCCTTCAGCAGCTCCGCGAGCTTCATGGCGCCGTAAGGCACCACGTGGCTCGGCTTGAGCACGAACGCGTTGCCCGCCATGAGCGCGTTCGGCACCATCCAAAGCGGCACCATCACGGGGAAGTTGAACGGGACGATGCCCGCCACCACGCCCAGAGGCTCGTGCGTGACGCGGCAGTTGACGCCCCGGCTCACGTCCAGCTGCTCGCCCGCGCCCATCATGTGGAGGCTCGCGGCCAGCTCGACGCATTCGATGCCCTTCTCGACGTCGCCCTTGCCCTCGGCGTAGGTCTTGCCGTTCTCGTGCGAGACGAGCCAGCAGAGCTCCTCGAGGTCGCGCTCCATCAGCGCCTTGAGCCGGTACAGCACCTGCGCGCGCTCGCGCATGGGGGTGGCTTTCCACGCGGGGAAGGCCTTCTGGCCGGCCTCGACGGCGGCGGCGACCTCGCGCGCACCCGACATCGTCATGCGGCCCATGGCCTTGCCGTGTCGCGGGTTCTCGATGTCGAGCCACCCGCCGCCGGCCGCTTCGCTCCACGCGCCGCCGATCCAGTTGCGCACAGGCACGTATTCGGTGAAGTCGTAAGTGCGCGCAGTGAACTTGGGCAACGCGGTCGACATGGGGTCACTCCGGACGGTTGGAAGCCGCGCCGTCTGCGCGGAAGGGAAGGAGGGCGGCCATCAAGGCCAGATAGGCCAGCGCCGAGACGCCGAAGCCGATGAACCAGGCCGACTCGTACAGCGTGTCGGCAATGGTGTGCGGGAGCGTGGCGCCACCGGCCCGATCCAGGGCGCGCAGGAAGCCGGTCAGCGACGGCAGCACGCCCAGCACCAAGGCAACCATCGCGCGCGGATTCACTCCGTGCGTATACCGGTAGACACCATCGCGGCGGTACAGGTCGTCCACCTGAAGCTGCCGGCGTCGCACGAAGAAGTAGTCGGCGATGAGAATGCCGCCGATGGGGCCCAGCAGCGCCGAATAGCCGATGAGCCACGTGAACGTGTAGGCCGCCGCGCTCGAGAGCAGCTTCCACGGCATCATCGCAATGCCGATGAAGGCGGTGATCATGCCGCCGGCGCGGAACGACAGCAGCCGCGGCGCCAGGTTCGCGAAGTCGTTGGCCGGCCCCACCACGTTGGCGGCGATGTTGGTCGACAGCGTCGCCACGGCGAGCGCAAAGGTCGACAGCGCGATGACGAACGGCGAGCCGAACTTCGCGACCAGCACCGTCGGGTCCCAGATGGCCTCTCCGAAGACGAGCAGCGTCGCGCCCGTCACGGCGACGCCGATGAAGGCGAAGAGCAGCATCGTGCCCGGCAGCCCGATAGCCTGACCCACCACCTGGTCCCGCTGGCTCTTCGCGTAGCGCGTGAAGTCCGGGATGTTGATGGAGAGCGTCGCCCAGAAGCCCACCATCGCGGTGAGGTTCGGCCAGAAGAGCGGCCAGAACGGCTTCGGCTCTTTCGGGGAGGTCGCGGCGAGCATCGCGCCCAGGCCGTCGGTGCGCGCCACACCCCAGCCCAGCAGCGCC